>Ga0210040_10001143_pt1 | contig 41027 bp, 35 predicted proteins | sample CryGeyCG12114_NA_FD_185462 | JGI IMG/M metagenome (GOLD analysis project Ga0210040, IMG submission 185462) | Groundwater microbial communities from aquifer - Crystal Geyser CG19_WC_8/21/14_NA (SPAdes) (version 2) | ecosystem: Environmental > Aquatic > Deep subsurface > Groundwater | place: USA... | reverse complement strand
GAGCGACGCGGTTGACCCTGATGTGCCCCGATTCGGTGAGCTGCACGCCCGCATCTTCGAGCCCGATACCCGCCGTGTTCGGAACGCTGCCGACGGCCATGAGGCAGTGGCTTCCCTCGACGGTGCGACCGTCGGAGAGAGTCGCGACGACCCCGTCGCCGACGACCTCGACGCTCTGCGCCCGACTCTTCGACAGGACGTTCATGCCGTGCCGTTTGAACACCTCTTCGATCACCGCGGCCGCGTCGGCGTCTTCGCCGGGAAGGACCTGGTCGCGGCTGGAGATGAGCGTCACCTCGGCGCCGAGGGCCGAGTATGCAGACGCGAACTCGGCCCCGGTCACCCCGGAGCCGACCACGATGAGATGCTCTGGTACTTCGGCCAGCGTGTAGAGCTGGGTCCAGGTGAAGATCCGCTTCCCGTCGGGAACCGCGGACGGAAGTACTCGAGGGCTCGCGCCCACGGACACGACGATGGTGTCGGCCTCGATCTCGTCGAAGTCACGACCGCCTTTGCCCTTGGCGGTCGACACGACGAGCTTGTTCGATCCTTCGAGGCGCCCCTCGCCGGTGACGAGGCGTACGCCCGCCTTCTTCAGGCTCGCTCGCATGTCGTCGGACTGCTGCTGCGCGAGACCGGTGAGACGTTTGTTGACCGCCGCGAGGTTCACCGCGAGTTCCGGCCGGACAGCGCGTCCGGAGTCGGTACGCGTGTAGTACTGGACCCCGAGATCAGCGGATTCCGAGATGGCCGTCGTGGCCTCTGCGGTAGCGATCAGGGTCTTCGAGGGTACGACATCGGTCAATACCGCGGACCCGCCGATGCCGACCCTTTCGACGAGGGTGACCTCGGCGCCGAGCTGAGCGCCCGCGAGCGCCGCCTCGTATCCGCCAGGTCCGCCGCCGAGGACACCGATGCGTTGCTTGCGCTCGAAAACGTAGGCCATTCCCCCTATTCTGGCGCATCGGCGCGGGATCGGGGTCCGAACTAGGCTGACCGGATGAGGATCTCCGACTCCGCTCCGGGTTCGCTCGACGACCCAGCCGTTTCCCCGTTCGAAATCGCTCGTGTCGCCGCCGGCCAGATCGCCGAAGCGACAGGGATCGAACGCCACGATGTCGCGCTCACGCTGGGCAGCGGCTGGGGCCGGTCCGCGGACCACCTCGGCGAAACCGTCGCCGAGGTGCCCGCATCCGAAATCGAGGGTTTCAGCGCGTCAGGCGTGCCTGGCCATTCGGGAACGCTGCGCTCGATCCGCTACGGCGAGGGGCGACATGCTCTCGTGATCGGCGCCCGCACCCACTTCTACGAGGACAAGGGCGTGCGCCGCGTGGTGCACAGTGTCCGGACCGCCGCGGCGGCCGGAGCCTCGGTCATGGTCCTCACGAATGGCGCGGGCGGCATCAAACGGCACTGGACCCCCGGAACGCCGGCGCTGATCAGCGATCACATCAATCTGACGGCCGCGTCACCGCTTGAGGGTGCCACCTTCATCGACCTCACCGATCTCTATTCGGCGCGGCTGCGCGCTATCGCCCGCGAGGTCGATCCGACACTCGACGACGGCGTCTACGTGCAGTTCCGGGGTCCCCACTACGAGACCCCGGCCGAGGTGCGCTACGCCGAGACGATCGGCGGTCACATCGTCGGCATGTCGACGGCGCTCGAGGCCATCGCGGCGCGCGAGGCGGGCATGGAAGTGCTCGGGCTTTCACTGATCACGAATCTTGCAGCCGGCATCTCCGACCAGCCTCTCAGCCACGGTGAGGTGATCGCCGCGGGGAAGGCCGCGGAAGAGCCTCTCGCCCGGCTTCTCTCCTCGATCGTCGGGCGACTCTGAGGTGGCGGCCGAGCAGGCGGTGCAGAGCGCCGCACGCGAGTGGCTCCTCCTCGATCCCGACCCTGAGACCCGCGCCGAGGTCGAAGAGCTTCTGACGGCATCGGCGGCCGACGGCGCGGATGCCGAAGCCGCGCTCGACGCGCTGACGAACCGTTTCGGCGCTCGACTGGAGTTCGGCACGGCAGGCTTGCGGGGTGCGCTCGGGGCCGGCCCCAATCGCATGAACCGCGTCGTCGTGTCGCAGACCAGCGCGGGCCTCGCTCGATTTCTCTTCACGCGAGAAGAGCGGCCACGGGTCGTGATCGGCTACGACGGACGGAAGAACTCCGCCGTCTTCGCCAAGGATGCCGCCGAGATCTTCGCCGGGGCCGGTATCGATACCGTCCTGCTGCCCCGGCTGCTTCCCACCCCTGTGCTCGCCTTCGCAGTGCGCCATCTCGACGCGAGCGCCGGAGTGATGGTCACGGCTTCGCACAATCCCGCGCAGGACAACGGCTACAAGCTCTACCTCGGCGGCCCGGACGAGGGCTCGCAGATCGTCCCCCCGGCCGACCGTGAGGTTTTCGACCTGATCGGCCAGGTCATCGACGAGGGCACCGCAGCGCTTGCGCGGTCCGAGAACTACACCATCGCTGACGAATCGGTCGTCGAGGCCTACATCGCGGCTACCGCCCTGCCGCTGCCCGACACGCAGCTGGCCTGGGTCTACACGCCGATGCACGGCGTCGGGTGGGACACCGTCTCCCGCGTGCTGCGCGCCGCTGGCGCACCCGAGCCGACGCTCGTCGCCGAACAGGTCGACCCAGACCCCGAGTTCCCCACCGTCGCGTTTCCGAATCCCGAAGAGGCGGGAGCGCTCGATCTCGCGATCGCCACTGCGCGCACGGCCGGAGCCGACGTAGTCCTCGCGAACGACCCTGACGCCGACCGTCTCGCTGTGGTGGTGCGCCTCGAGTCCGGCGACTGGGAGCAGCTGCGCGGCAACGAGGTCGGCCTTCTCCTCGCCGACTGGGCAGCCCGCCGAGCGGCTTCGGACGGCCGCAGCGGTTCTCTTGCGGCATCGATCGTCTCGACTCCCGGCCTCGGCACCGTCGCCCGGGTCAACGGGCTCGAGCACATCGAAACGCTCACCGGTTTCAAATGGATCTCACGAGCGCCCGACCTCATCTACGGCTTCGAAGAGGCACTCGGCTACCTGGTCGATCCCGACAAAGTGCGAGACAAGGACGGCATCTCAGCCGCAGTGGCCGTCCTCGACGTCCTGCTCCAGCTTCATCGGGACGGGATCCCTTTCGAGCAGCACCGCAGCAACCTCGTCGCGCGCTACGGCTGGTTCGGGTCCGATCAGATCTCGATCCGCGTCACCGACCTGTCCGAGATCGGGGAGATGATGTCGCGGGTTCGATCTCGGCGACCGGAAAGCATCGGCGGTGTTCGTGTCGTGCGTTCCGACGATCTGAGCGACGGCGCATCCGGCCTACCGGCGAGCGATGTCGTCCGGTTCTGGTTGGACGGCGGCGGCCGCATCATCCTTCGACCGAGCGGCACCGAACCGAAGCTCAAGATCTACGTCGATGTCGCAGTAGAAGACGGCGAGTCGGCGGGGCGTCCGGAGCGCGGCGAGGCACTACTCGCGCAGCTGCGGGAGGGCGCCTCAGCTCTGAGTAGAACTGGGCGCTGAGCACGAACGGGCGGTGTTCACCCGAGCGAGGCTTCGAGCTTCGTCGTCAGCTCTTCCTGGTCGAGGATGTTGTCGATGACGATGACATCGGCGAAGGTCTTGCCGATGTCAGCAACGTGTTCGGGTGAGGTCAGGATGATCTGCGCGTCGTCACCCTCGCTACCGATACTCGCGACATCGGTCGCTACCACTTCGGCGTCGAAGCCGAGACGTTGAAGGGCTCTCTCTGCGCTCACCTTGAGGATGCCGGAGGTGCCGATCCCGGCACCGCAGATCGCGACGATCTTCATCGGATCGACCCCGAGCCGCCAGTGTCGCGCGTCATCGTCCGGCCGCGTCGAATCCGTCGCTGATCCGGTCGGCGAGATCTTCTCGGTCTTCCACCGGGAGGAAGCTCGCGGCGGCAGCGTTGAGCTGGAACACCTCGAGGTCGGAGATGTCGTAACCGAAGGCGTCGACGAGGAGCGCGAGCTCGCGCGTGATGCTGGTGTCGCTCATCAACCGGTTGTCCGGGTTGACGGTCACACGGAAGCCGAGTTGATAGAGCAGGTCGAACGGATGATCGGCGAGTTCATCACCCCACGCCGCGATCGCCCCGGTCTGCAGATTCGACGAGGGGGCGAGTTCGAGGGCGATCTCGCGGTCCTTCACCCATTGCGCGAGCGTGCCGAGACTTACGAACGTGGTCTCGTCGTCCTCGTTCTCGAGATCGATGTCTTCGGCGATCCGCACGCCGTGGCCGAGCCGCAGGGCCCGGCCGTCGAGAAGCGCCCCGCGGATACTCTCCAATCCGTCGGCCTCGCCCGCGTGCACCGTCACGGGCATCCATTCCTCGGCGAGGAGATCGAATGCATCGATCATCCTGCTCGGCGGGTTGCCCGCTTCACCCCCTGCGATATCGAATGCGACGACCCCCCGCCCGCGGCGACGCAGGGCGAGTTCCGCGATCTCGAAACCGCGGTCGGCGTGACGCATGGCGGTCAGGATCTGCCCGATGCGGATGTCGTGCCCGGTGACGCGGCGCGCCTCCTCTATGCCTTGCTCGATGCCCTCCTGTACGGCATCCACCGTCTCATCGAGGCTGAGCCCTCGCCCGAGATGCTGCTCTGGCGCCCACCGTACCTCGCCGTAGATCACCCCGTCTTCGGCGAGATCGGTGACGAATTCGCGAGCGACGCGCGTGAGCGCGTCAGTGCTCTGCATGACTCCGACCGTCACGTCGAAGGTTTCGAGGTAGGCGGGAAGCGAACCTGCGTCGGCCTGGCCGACGAACCAGTTCCGCAGTTCCTCGGCGTCGTCTGCCGGAAGGTCGATGTCGGCGTCGTCGGCGAGTTCGATGATGGTCTGCGGACGAAGTCCGCCGTCGAGATGATCGTGCAGACTCACCTTCGGAAGTTCAGCGATGTCGATGCGGCCGCCCGCGATCAGATACTTCTCTCCGGCGCTCATCTGCCCAATCTATGCGCTGCGCGCTGTCGCCGATACGGCGAGAGTGGTCGGCGAGGTCAGCGGATGGCCTCGGCGATGAGCGGACGCTCGGCGGGCGCGTCGTCGCCGATCTCCCACGCCCCGTCGACCGCCTCGAGAGCGCGGGGAATTCGTGCCTCGTCGTCTGCGTGCAGGGTGAACAGCGGCGCCCCAGCGGCGACCCGGTCGCCGGGCTTGGCGTGCAGTTCGACGCCCGCGCCCGCCGATACGGCATCGCCCTGACGGGCACGGCCAGCCCCGAGGCGCCACGCGGCGATACCGAACGGCAAGGCCTGTTGGCGCGTCAGGATTCCGTCTCGCGATGCGGTGACCACTTCGCTATGACGGGCCCTCGGCAGCGGCGCCGAGGCGTCTCCGCCTTGCGCTTCGATCATCCGCCGCCAGACATCCATGGCACGACCGTCGGCGAGCGCGGCTGCCGGGTCGGCATCGGTCACCCCCGCCGACGCGAGCATCTCCGCAGCGAGTGCGATGGTGAGCTCGACGACGTCGCTCGGCCCGCCACCTTCGAGCACCTCGAGCGACTCGCGGACTTCGAGCGCGTTGCCGATCGTCAGACCGAGCGGCACGCTCATGTCGGTGAGCAGCGCAGTGGTCGTGACTCCGGCGTCTCGACCCAGATCGACCATCGTGCGGGCGAGTTCCCGTGCGCGGTCGATGTCTTTCATGAACGCGCCCTCGCCGAACTTCACGTCGAGAACGAGCGCAGAAGTCCCCTCTGCGATCTTCTTCGACATGATCGACGAGGCGATGAGTGGAATGGCTTCGACCGTTCCGGTCGTGTCGCGAAGCGCATAGAGCTTCTTGTCGGCGGGAGCGAGTCCACTCCCGGCGGCGCAGATGACGGCGCCGACATCGGCGAGCTGGGCCAGCATGGCTTCCGGTGTGACGTCGGCCCGCCATCCGGCGATGGATTCGAGCTTGTCGAGAGTTCCGCCCGTGTGGCCGAGACCGCGACCCGAAAGTTGCGGGACGGCAACGCCGAATGACGCCACGAGAGGGGCGAGAGGCAGGGTGATCTTGTCCCCGACGCCACCCGTCGAGTGCTTGTCCGTCGTCGCCTTGTCGAGCCCGCTGAAGTCGAGCCGCTCACCGCTCGCGATCATCGCGAGGGTGAGGTCTCTGATCTCGCTGCGGGTCATCCCGTTGAGAAGCACCGCCATAGCGAATGCCGACATCTGCTCATCGGCCACGAAACCGCGCGTGTAGGCCTCGATCAGCCAGTCGATCTGGGCGGTGGTCAGCTCCCCGCGGTCGCGCTTGATGGTGATGAGGTCGACTGCGTCAAAAGCTTCGGTCACCCCTCCACCCTATGCATCCCCACGAGCGCGGCGTGTTGTCATGAGCGCCGGGGATGAAACATCCGCGCTCGCAGCAAAACACCGCGCTCACGGGGGTGGATGCCTCCGTGCTCAGCTCGTGGGGTCAGTGGGTCGACTGATAGGTGGCGAGGGTGCGGGGGCCGAAGGCGTCGGGGAGAACTTCGTCGATCGTCTTGATGCCGCTCACCGTGTCGAGCAGCATTCCCTCGGCTGAATGTTCGAAGAGCAGCTGACGGCAGCGGCCGCACGGCATGAGGGCGTTCCCGTCGCCGTCGACGCAGGTGAAGGCGACGAGCTTGCCGCCTCCCGACATCATGAGTGCCGAGACGAGGGAGCACTCGGCGCAAAGGCCGACACCGTATGAAGCGTTCTCGACATTGCAGCCGCTGATCACGCGTCCGTCATCGACGAGAGCTGCGACACCGACCGGGAAGTTGGAGTAAGGCGCATACGCCTTACCCATCGCTCCGACGGCGACAGCGCGAAGCGCCTCCCACTCGATCTCGGCCATGCTGCCCTCTCGTTATGACTTGATATACGGTTTTCCGGCCGCGGCGGGACCCCTGGATTGACCGACGAGGCCCGCTACCGCGAAGATCGTGACCAGGTAGGGCAGCATGAGCATGAACTCGCTCGGCACGGGAGAACCGATGATGCTGAGCACGTTCTGCAGGTTCGTCGCGAAGCCGAACAGAAGTGCGGCGAGCGTCGCGCGGATCGGGTCCCAGCGTCCGAAGATCACGGCGGCGAGGGCGATGAAGCCGGCACCCGCCGTCATCTCCTTGTTGAATGTGCCAACCGACACCAGAGTGAAGTAAGCGCCGCCGAAGCCGGCGATCGCCCCCGCGAGGGACACGTTCCAGAACCGGGTCGCCGAGACCTTGATGCCGACGGTGTCCGCGGCCTGCGGATGCTCACCGACCGCGCGGAGTCGGAGCCCCCACTTGGTGCGGAACAGCGCGTACCAGACGGCGAAGACCGCGACGTAGACGAAGTAGACGACGATCGTCTGCTGGAACAACGTCGGCCCGATGATCGGGATCCGGCTGAGGATCGGGATGTCGATGCCTTCGAAACGCGGCGGCGAATTCAACAGAGACGCGTTCTCGGTGAGTACCTGCGAGTAGAGGAAGCTCGTGAGCCCCGCTACGAGCACGTTCAATACGACACCGACGATCACCTGGTCGACGAGGTACTTGATCGAGAAGGCCGCGAGCACGAAGGAGACGAGGACGCCTGCCACCATCGCGGCGGCCAGTCCGATCAACGGTTGCCGCGTGATCGACGCGACGACTGCCGAGACGAACGCCCCCGCGAGGAGCTGCCCTTCGATTGCGACGTTGACGACGCCGACCCGTTCGGAGATGACCCCGCCGAGGGCGCCGAAGATCAGCGGCACGCTGAGCCCGAGGGCGCCGATGAGCAGCCCGGTCACGGGGATGGTCGATCCCGCCGCGGCCCAGGTCAGGAAGGCCATGAGAAGCACGAACCCGAAGAGCGCGACGAGCCAGACCGGCGTCCTCGACGCGTTGAGGGTGTGCGCCGCACTCACCCCGGTGAGCACGGCGGCCAGGAGAACGAGCACGAGGCAGGTCGCGAAGGTGGGCAACGCGAGCACCGGCAGCTGAACGAAGTCGGTGGAGGTCGCCAGACGGAAGTTGCTGATGCCGTCGCGAGCGAAACCGAGGAAGATGACCGCCCCGACCAGCGTGAAGACACCGAGGGCGACCGGAGTCTTCCAGCTCCGCACGGTCGCCTTCTGACCTGCTGCGGAACTTCCAGCGCCAGAAAGGGTGTCGGTCGCGGTCATGAGGCCACCGCCTTCTTCGCTCGAGGTGCTGTTCGCGCGCCGGGCGCGGGGAGACGGAAAACGCTGCGCACGAGCGGAGGCGCTGCGATGAAGAGCACGATGAGCGACTGGACGACGAGGACGATGTCGATGGGTACGCCCTCGGAGGCTTGCATAGAGAATCCGCCCGCTTTGAACGCTCCGAACAGAATGCCCGCGACGAAGACTCCCACGGGACGGGAGCGGCCGAGGAGCGCGACGGTGATGGCTTCGAATCCGATGCCTGCGTCGATCCCTGCGCTGAAGCCCGTCGTCACAGTGCCGAGGACCTGTGATACCCCGGCGAGCCCGATGAGCGCTCCGGACAGTCCCATGGCCCAGACATAGATGTTGTCGACCTTGATGCCCGCGACTCGAGCCGCGTTCGGATTTTCGCCGACCGCGCGGAACTTGAAGCCGAGACTCGACCTGTTCAGCAACCACCATACGAACGCGGTCGCAGCGATGGCGAAGAGGAAGCCCGCGTGCAGGTTGTACCCCGAGCCGAGGAGGTCGGGGAGGATCGCGGTGTCCTTCATGGCAGGCGTCTTCGGGTTGTTGCTGCCCGGCGCCTGCAGGGCACCAGGCGTGCGCAGCAGGAAGGAGATGAGATAGAAAGCGACGTAGTTGAGCATGATCGTGACGATCACCTCGTGCGCGCCGGTGCGAGCCTTGAGCAGCCCGACGACTCCACCCCAGACAGCTCCGGCAGCGAGACCTGCGCCGAGGGCGAGAACCAGGTGGAGCCCGTACGGCAGGTCGAACGAGAACGCGACCCAACCCGCGGCGGCTGCCGCAACCAGCATCTGCCCGCGGCCACCGATGTTGAACAGGCCGACCCGGAAGGCGAGCGCCACACCGAGACCGGCCGCGATCAGCGGCGTCGCGAAGGTCAGGGTTTCGGTCAGCGGTCGGATCCCTTCCGCGAACCCAGGACGCCGGAAGTTGTAGATCGAGCCCTGAAACAGCGCCGAGTAAGCACCGGCGACCGAGTCCCATATCGCGGTGAGCAGATCGGTCGGCCTCGAGAAGAAATATCCGGCGGCGCTCTGCACCCGCTCGTCGGTCGCAGCGATGAGAACACCGCCGATCAGGAGCGCGAGAATGACCGCGAGCACTGAGATCGCAGCGCTGCCCGTGGTGATCTCGCGGAAGATGCGGCTCCAGCCCGAGTCCGCAGACTCCTCGGACGCTCGATCGGCCAGTTCCGCCTCACCCGTGACGGGGGGAAGCTGGTCGGGTTTGTCGCTCACGCGGCGACCTCCTGTGGTTTCTCTCCGGCCATCATCAGCCCGAGCACGTTCCGGGGGGTGTCCCCCGGAACGATTCCGACGATCGAACCGCGGTACATGACTGCGATCCGGTCGGCAAGGGCGACGACCTCGTCGAGCTCGGTCGAGACGACGATGACGGGCGTTCCTTCGTCGCGGGCCTGCACGATGCGGGAGTGCACGAACTCGATCGATCCGACATCGAGTCCACGAGTGGGTTGCGCGGCGACGAAGAGTCGGAGGTCGCGGCTCAGCTCGCGCGCGATGACGACCTTCTGTTGGTTGCCGCCCGAGAGCCGTCCGACGTGGGTCTCGATGCTCTGGGCGCGAATGTCGAACTCGGTCTTCTTCTGCTCTGCGAACTCGGCGAGACGCGCGAGTTGCAGAGAGCCGGCCTTCACGAACGGGCCGCCATCGGACCTGTCGAGCATGAGGTTCTCGGCGATCGTGAACTCGGCGACGAGGCCGTCTTCTTTGCGGTCTTCCGGTACGAAACCGATTCCCGCGTCGAGCACGCGGCGCACCGAGAGGCCCGTGAGCTCCTTGCCATCGAGCGTGATCGAACCGTGAACCCGCGGCTGTAGACCGAGGAGCGCCTCAGTGAGCTCGGTCTGACCGTTGCCCTGAACGCCCGCGATCGCGAGGATCTCGCCGCGGCGGACCTCGAAGCTCACGTCATTGACGCTTCGAGCGCCGTTGAGGTCGAGCACGGACAGCCGGTCGACGACCAGCGCTGGAGCGCCCGGGTCTGCGGGCGATTTCTGCACCGTCAACTCGACGGCGCGGCCCACCATCAGGGAGGCGAGCTCGGCGTTGGTGGAGGACGGCGATGCTTCGCCGACGACCTTACCGAGCCGGATGACGGTGACCCGGTCGGCGATCTCGCGCACCTCACGCAGCTTGTGCGAGATGAACACGATCGATGTGCCCGCCTCCTTCAGCTGGCGCATGATGCCGATGAGTTCGTCGGTCTCCTGCGGCGTCAGGACAGCGGTCGGCTCGTCGAAGACCAGGACTTTGGCATCTCGCGAGAGCGCCTTGATGATCTCGACCCGTTGTTGAACGCCGACGGGCAGATCTTCGATGAGCGCGTCGGGGTCGATGTCGAAGCCGAATCGAGCAGAGATCTCGCGGACCTTCGCCCGCGCCGCGGCGAGGTCGAGGCGTCCGCCTGCTTTGGTCTGTTCGTGACCGAGGGACACGTTCTCGGCGACGGTGAAAACCGGGATGAGCATGAAGTGCTGGTGCACCATTCCGATGCCCGCACTCATCGCGTCGCCCGGGCCTGAGAAACGCTGGGCGACGTCGTCGAGCAGGATGTCGCCTTCGTCAGCCTGATAGAGCCCGTAGAGGACATTCATGAGCGTGGACTTGCCCGCGCCGTTCTCACCGAGGAGCGCGTGAACCTCCCCTGGCTCGACGGTGAGCGAGATGGAGTCGTTGGCGACGAGCGTGCCGAATCGCTTCGTGATGCCGCGGAGTTCGAGTTTCACGCGAGATGCCCTTCCTCCCCCCGCAAGCCGGGGGCCAGACAAACCTAATACGCGAACGCAACGACGACATCGCGAGCCCACATATATAAGGGAACGGGGAGGCCGACCGAAGTCGACCTCCCCGTCTACTGACGCTTTACCGGATCAGAGCGTCGGCGAAGAAGCCGAGGTGACCGTGATCTCGCCGTCGATGATCGCCTGACGGATCTCCTCGAGCTGGTCGGCGAGCTCGGGGTCGACCGTGTCCTCGAAATCGTGGAACGGTGCAATGCCGACCCCGTCGTTCTCGAGGGTGCCCACGAACGGCTCGTTGCTGTACTCGTCATTGGCCGCGGCGAGGGTGACCTCTTGCACGCCGACATCGACCTTCTTGAGGATCGAGGTGAGCACGATGTCCTGAGCGTCGGGGTCGGTCTCGTAGAGGTCGGCGTCGACACCGATCAGCGCGATCTCGCTGCCGGCGTCACGGATGGCCGCGATGGCGCTCTGGTAGATCGGTCCACCGACGGGAAGAATGACGTCGGCGTTCTGATCGATGAGTCCCTGGGCGATGGCCTGGGCGCCCGTTCCCGCTTCGAAGCCACCGGTGAATGAACCGGTCTGCGATGCGACGTCCCAACCGATGACCTGGACGTCCTCACCGGTCTGCTCGTTGAAGTAGGCGACACCCTCGGCGAAACCGTCCATGAAGATCGTGACTGTGGGGATCTGCAGGCCGCCGAAGGTTCCGACGACGCCGGTCTCCGAGTAGCTGGCGGCCGCATAGCCGGCGAGGAACGCGGCGGGTGCGGTGTCGAAGATGATCGGCTTGACGTTGTCCTGCGTCAGGGAGTTGTCGTCCACGATGGCGAAATCGATGTCGGCGTTGGCGGTTGCCGCTTCGCCGGTGGCCTCTGCGAGGAGGTAGCCGACCGTGACGATCACGTTGCAGCCCTGCGAGGTCAGGCTGTCGAGGTTGGGGCCGTAGTCGGTCTCTGCTGCGGACTGGACGTCGGTGACGTCGGCACCCAGTTCGTCGGCAGCGGTCTGCATGCCGTTGAGGCTCAGCTCGTTGAACGAGTTGTCGTCGAATCCGCCCGCATCGGAGACGATGCAGGGAAGGAAGTCGGAGCCTTCTGCCGCGGCTCCTTCGGACTCTTCCGGTGCCGGGGCGCAGCCGGCGAGCACGAGAGCGGCGACGCCAACGGTGGTGATACCGGCGAGCCCTCTGCGCGACGTGATTCTCACTGTGTTTCCTCCAGGGGGATTTCTTCCGACGAAGACGCCGGGAAAGGGAATGTCCGGACTCGACGTTCGAAGCGCTCAGCGACCGGGACAAGAGCACGTTACACAGGGTCGCAACGCGGATCGGGCCCCTCAGGCAAGGAGAGACTCATCCGTTATCAAGATGCGATTGGCGTGTAACCGCCGCGAAACGTGACGCTCGCGAAGTCAGGGAGCGGAAAGGGACTCCACTGCGATGGTGCCGCTCACGACGTCCACCTCGAGCTGCTCGATCTCCGCCGCCAGTTCGGAGCTGACCGAGGCTTCCATGTCGTGGAACGGCGCGATACCGACACCACCGTTCTCGAGGGTGCCGACGAAGGGCTCTGCGCTGAACTCGCCGTCGAGATCGGCGCTGATGATGTCGAATACAGCCGCCTCGGTGTCCTTCAGCACGCTCGTCAGAATGATCGGGCGATACTCGGCGGGAAGGGTGTCGTAGCCGTCGTTGTCGACCCAGATGATCGACACCTCTTCGGCCTCGGCGGCAGCGACAGCGGCGCCTTCACCTACCTGGCCGGCGACCGGGAGGATCACGTCCGCACCCTGGTCGATCAGGCCTTGCGCTGTCGTCTTGCCCTTGTTGATGTCCTCGAAGTCACCAGTGAAGACCCCGTCCTGCGTGGTCTTGTCCCAGCCGATGGCACGGACGGCGGCGCCGTGGACCTCGTTGTACTTCGCGACACCATCGACGAAACCGTCCATGAAAAGTGTGACAGGCGGCTGGTTCGTGCCACCGAAGGTCGCGACGACGCCGGTCTCACTCACGCCTGCCGCGAGGTAGCCGGCGAGGTAAGCGGCCTGGGCCGTGTCGAAGACGATCGGTTTCACATTGGGCGCATCGATCGACTCGTCGACGATCGCGAAGTGCACGTCCGGATTGGCGTCGGCCTGCTCGGAAGTCGCCGTGGAGAGCTCCCATCCGACGGTCAGGACGAACGAGCACCCGGACTGGACGGCCTGATCGACGTTCGGGGCGAGATCGGTCTCCCCCGTCGAGACGAGCACCTGTGCGTCGAAGCCGAGCTCATCGGACGCGCGCTCCATGCCCGCCCAGCTCGTCTGGTTGAACGAGCGGTCGTCGAGGCCTCCCGAGTTGGTGACCATGCGGGCGCAATAGTCGGACCCGGCGGCGTCGTCGGACGCTTCCGGGGCAGGAGCACATCCCGCGAGGACGAGAGCTACGAGAAGAAGCGAGGCGCTGGAGGCGACACGGGCACGGCGAGACATCGCCACACGCTAGCGTGTGCGCCCTAGAGGACGTCCGTTCGACCGGAGAGCTTCAGAGCGTCGACGACCGACTTCACGCGCTGAGCGTGCTCGGAGGTGGTGACGAGCAGCGCATCCGGGGTGTCGACGACGACGATGTTCTCAACACCGATGACGCTGATGAGCCTGCCCGTCTCGCTCACTACGATCCCTGTGGCCGAGTCGGCGAGCACGCGGGCGTTCTGTCCGAGAATGGCGAGATCGCTGCGGCTTCCCGATTGCAGCTTGGCGAGCGAGGCGAAGTCGCCGACATCGTCCCACGGGAAGTCGGCGGGGACCACGGTGAGGAGCCCGTCTTTCGCGGCGGGCTCGGCCACGGAGTAGTCGATGGCGACCTTCGGGAGGGTCGGCCACACTCGGTCGATGACGGCGCCGCGGTCGGGCCCGTCCCACGCTTCGGCGAGGGCGAGCAGACCTTCGAGGAGTTTCGGCTGCGTTCTCCCGAGCCGTTCGAGCAGAAGGTCGGCACGAGCGATGAACATGCCCGCGTTCCACAGGTAGTTGCCCTTCGCGAGGTAACTCCGGGCCGTGTCGAGGTCGGGCTTCTCGACGAAACCGGTCACTCCGAGAGCGGAAGGGGCACCTTCGACATCGACTGCCACGCCGCACTCGATGTAGCCGAAACCGGTGGCCGCCTCGGTGGGCTCGATACCGATCGTCGCAATGTATCCGGCCTCGGCGAGCGCGATTCCCTCGTCCACCGCACGACGGAAGTGCCGCTCATCGCCGATCACATGGTCCGCCGCGAACGATCCGATGATGACACCGGGTTCGCGACGCTCGAGGATCGCAGCCGCCAGACCGATGGCGACGGAGGAGTCCTTGCCCTCGATCTCGAGCACGATGTTCTCATCGCCGAGTTCGGGAAGCTGCGCCTCCACCGCGGTTCGGTGCGCACGGCCCGTGACGACCATGATCCGGTTCTCGCCTGCGATCGGCACGAGTCTGTCCCAGGTGGCGCGAAGAAGAGTGTGGCCCGAGCCGGTGAGATCATGCAGGAACTTGGGCGCCCCCGCGCGGGAGAGCGGCCAGAGGCGGGAACCGATACCGCCCGCTGGGATGACGCTGTAGAAGCGAGCCGAGCTCCGGGCAGCGCGGGATGCAGAGGTGTCAGCGTCGATGTTGGTTTCGCTCATCTGGCCAGCGTATCCAGTGCGCCTCGATCGATCACCGCTCGCCCACTCGTCGTCCGCCGTTCATGTGTACGTCAGCCGCCGGTCGCCGAAAGGGGGAGGCGCCTCTCGTAGCGTGAATTTCATGAGGATCGCGCTGGTCAGCGAGAGTTTTCTCCCCACCGTCAACGGCGTCACCACGAGTGTGTGCCGCGTGCTCGACCACCTGGCCGCAACCGGCCATGAAGCCGTGGTGATCAGTCCCAACGCGGGCTCGCCCTCGCACTACGCGGGTTTCCCCGTCCATCAGGTGCCTGCCGTCGCGTATCGCCAGTTCCCTGTCGGCTTGCCGAGCCCGCAGGTGCAGCGGGTCCTCGACGACTTCGCTCCAGATGTCCTGCACGCAGCAAGTCCTTTTCTCCTCGGTGCACAGGCGCTTTCGGCGGCGAGGAAGCGCGGCACGCCGTCGGTCGCCATCTATCAGACCGACGTCGCGGGGTTCGCACGCCGCAACCGCCTCGGATTGACCACGCGTTTCGCCTGGCAGCTCGTGCGGCGTGTGCACGAGCAGGCGGATCTCACCCTCGCCCCGAGCTCGTCTGCCCTCGAGGACTGCGCGGGAGCCGGGATCCCCCGCCTCGATCGATGGGGACGAGGGGTCGACCTCGAGCGCTACCACCCGCGCAATCGGGACTCCGAGGGCGCGCGGGCCTTGCGCGCCCTCCTCTCCTCCGGCGGCGAGACCGTGATCGGCTACGTCGGACGGATCGCTCTCGAAAAGCAGGTCGAACGCATCCGCGAGCTCCGCGGCCTCCCAGGAGTGCGCTTCGCGATCGTCGGCGACGGTCCCGCCCTACCGTCGGTCCAACGCGCCCTGAAGGGCATGCCGGTCACATGGCTCGGTCGACTGAGCGGGGAACGGCTCGCCGAGGCCTACGCCGCATTCGACCTCTTCGTGCACACCGGCTGCGAAGAGACGTTCGGGCAGACACTTCAAGAGGCGCACGCAAGCGGCCTCCCAGTGGTCGCTCCCGCGGCCGGCGGCCCCATCGACCTGGTGACAACGGGAGTCGACGGAGCGCTCTTCGACCCCGAATCCCCTGACGGCTTCCGCTCCGCGGTCGCCCCCCTCGCAGCGGACGCCGCGATCAGAGCGAGAATGGGCGAGGCGGGACGGCGCCGAGTGCTCGGTCGTTCGTGGGATGCCGTCTGCACCGAGCTCATCGGTCACTACGACGCCGTCCGACAGGCGCACGCCATGCGAGGCGTCCCCGCCTAGACACCGCCGCATGCGCAGCCGAACATCCTTGGAAGCGCATTAGACTGGATGCCACGTATAGCCCGGCAGGGAAGGTGGGAGTCCGCTCGTGTCTTTGAAGAGCACTGATCTCCCTTCGCCCACACCGTCCAAGCTCACCCCTACCCAGACAGCAGGCAAGCGCTTCTCTCTTCCGAAGCGTCCCGCTGGAACTGTGTACCGCGGCAGCGAGGGCATGTGGTCGTGGGTGTTGCATAGGGTGACCGGTGTCGCCATCTACTTCTTCTTACTCGTCCACATCTTGGACACCGCGCTCGTCCGGGTGAGTCCCGAGGCGTACAACGCGGTCATGTCGACGTACAAGAACCCGATCATGGGGCTCGGCGAACTCGCCCTGGTCGCCGCGATCGGCTACCACGCACTGAACGGCCTCCGCATCATCCTGATCGACTTCTGGAGCGTCGGCACGCGCAACCAACGACTCATGTTCTGGCTCGTGCTCGCGCTTTGGGCGGTCCTCATGCTCGGCTTCGCGCCGCGGCACCTGATGCATATCTTCGGAGGTGCCTGATATGTCCGTCAGTCTCGACGCCCCCCGCACGAAACCGGTCGCGCGCAAAGGCGTGAACCTGGAGAAGTGGGGCTGGATCTACATGCGGGCCTCGGGCATCGTGCTCGTCGCCCTCATCTTCGGTCACCTCTTCGTCAACCTCTACGCGGGCGAAGGCGTCTCCGCCATCGACTTCGGTTTCGTCGCCGGCAAGTGGGCGCTTCCGTTCTGGCAGTGGTACGACGCCGCTCTGCTGTGGCTCGCGCTGATCCACGGCGCGAACGGCATGCGCACGCTCGTCAACGACTACTCGGCAACCCCCATCGCGACGTCGGGATGGCGCCGCTTCCTGTCGGTCCACTACATCCTCAAGACCGCTCTTCTCGTGTCCACCGTCGTCCTCATCATTCTCGGAACTCTTGTGATCTTCACTTTCGACCCTTGCCCGACTGTCAGCGCTGAGGCGGCTGACCTGCTGCCGAGCATCTGCGCGGCCCCGCGTTGAGCGCGGCGAAGAAGACCGGGCTGTTCCCTCGTCTCGTCCAGGACAGGAACTCCTCGCCCGGAAGTGAAGAGCGCGACTCCGAGCAGGCCGAATCGTGGACTGAAGAAGGCAGCGGCTCCGTCAAGGACGGTGTGCACTACCACCAGTTCGACATCGTCATCGTCGGTGCGGGTGGTGCGGGTATGCGTGCCGCAATCGAGGCCGGCCCCAAGGCGAAGACCGCGGTCATCTCCAAGCTCTACCCGACGCGCTCTCACACGGGAGCCGCGCAGGGCGGAATGGCCGCCGCTCTCGCGAACGTCGAAGAGGACAGCTGGGAGTGGCACACCTTCGACACGGTCAAGGGCGGCGACTACCTCGTCGACCAGGACGCCGCCGAGATCCTCGCGAAAGAGGCCATCGACGCGGTCATCGACCTCGAGAACATGGGGCTGCCGTTCAACCGCACCCCTGAGGGCAAGATCGACCAGCGACGCTTCGGCGGCCACACCGCCGAACACGGCAAGAACCCGGTTCGTCGTGCCTGCTACGCGGCCGACCGCACCGGCCACATGATCCTGCAGACGCTGTACCAGAACTGCGTCAAGCACGGCATCAACTTCTTCAACGAGTTCTACGTCCTCGACCTCGTCATGACCGAGGTCAAGGAAGGCCGCAAGACGGTCAAGCGTCCCTCCGGTGTCGTCGCCTACGAGCTCGCGACCGGCGACCTGCACGTCTTCCAGGCCAAGTCGATCGTCTTCGCAACCGGTGGCTTCGGCAAGATCTACAAGACGACCTCCAACGCGCACACTCTCACCGGTGACGGCGTCGGCATCATCTGGCGCAAGGGTCTCCCTCTTGAGGACATGGAGTTCTTCCAGTTCCACCCGACCGGCCTCGCAGGCCTCGGCATCCTCCTCACCGAAGGAGCCCGCGGTGAGGGCGCGATCCTGCGCAACGCCGACGGTGAACGGTTCATGGAGCGCTACGCCCCCACCATCAAGGACCTCGCGCCGCGCGACATCGTCTCGCGTTGCATGGTCCAAGAGGTCGCGGAAGGCCGCGGGGCAGGGCCGTTGAAGGACTATGTCCTCCTCGACTGCACGCACCTCGGCGCCGAAGTGCTCGAAACCAAGCTTCCCGACATCACCGAGTTCGCGCGCACCTATCTGGGCGTCGACCCGGTCGTCGAGCCCGTTCCCGTCATGCCGACGGCGCACTACGCGATGGGCGGCATCCCGACCAACGTCAAGGCCGAGGTCCTCTCCGACAACAACACGGTCGTCCCGGGGCTCTACGCCGCAGGCGAGTGTGCGTGCGTCTCCGTGCACGGGTCCAACCGTCTCGGGACGAACTCACTGCTCGACATCAACGTGTTCGGCAAGCGCGCCGGCAACAACGCCGTCGAGTACGCGAAGACAGCAGAGTTCGTGCCGCTGCCCGCCGATCCCGCCAAGGAGATCCGCGAGCTCATCGCGATGCTCAGCGCGTCCACCGGCACCGAGCGGATCGCTGCGATCCGTAAAGAGCTGCAGGACGAGATGGACAAGAAGGCTCAGGTGTTCCGCACCGAAGAGTCCCTTGGCGAGATGATGGAGATCATCGTCGGCCTCCGCGAGCGTTACAAGAACATCGCCGTCCAGGACAAGGGCAAGCGGTTCAACACCGACCTCCTCGAGGCGATCGAACTCGGCTTCCTGCTCGACCTCGCCGAGGTCGTTGTCTACTCGGCACGCAACCGCAAGGAGAGCCGCGGCGGTCACATGCGCGACGACTTCCCGAAGCGCGACGACTCCGAGTTCATGCAGCACACCATGGCCTACCTCACGGGCGATCCCCACTCGTCGCATGCGGATGACCACATCAACCTCGACTGGAAGCCCGTGGTGATCACGAACTACCAGCCCATGGAGAGGAAGTACTGATGTCGACCGTCACCATCGAGTCCGCACAGGGCCCGGGCTTCGAAGACGACCTCGAAGAAGCGCCCCCCGGATCGTTCGTCATCACGCTCATCATCCGGCGGTTCATCCCCGAGATCGACGACGAGCCTCGCTGGGAGGACTTCGACGTCCGCGTACTGCCCACCGACCGTATCCTCGACGCGCTGCACAAGATCAAGTGGGAGCAGGACGGCTCGCTCACGTTCCGGCGCTCGTGCGCCCACGGCATCTGCGGCTCCGACGCGATGCGCATCAACGGCCGCAACCGGCTCGCTTGCAAGACGTTGATCAAGGATCTCGATCCTTCTCAGCCGATCTACGTCGAAGCGATCAAGGGACTTCCGCTCGAGAAGGACCTCATCGTCGACATGGAGCCGTTCTTCGAGTCGTACCGCCAGATCCAGCCCTTCCTGCAAGCGTCGGGTAACCCTGTCCGCGAGCGTGCGCAGACCGTCGCCGCGCGCGAGCGTTTCGACGACACGACCAAGTGCATCCTGTGCGCCGCGTGCACCTCGTCGTGCCCGGTCTTTTGGACCGACGGCCAGTACTTCGGTCCTGCCGCGATCGTGAACGCGCACCGCTTCATCTTCGATGACCGTGATGAGGCCGCCCAGGTGCGTCTCGACATCCTCAATGACAAAGAGGGTGTGTGGCGCTGCCGTACCACCTTCAACTGTTCTGAGGCATGCCCGCGTGGCATCGAGGTCACCAAAGCCATTGCCGAGGTCAAGCAGGCCGTCCTCCGAGGCCGCGCCTAACCCCTTCTCTCCTCTTCCCAGCAGGCGAATCACCTGCTGGGGAGAGGGGACATGGATGTTCACCGGACATGCATGGGCTGCTCGTTAGTATTCAGCCATGGCGAGGGACGCTGACGCGCAGGCAGTAAAAGACCGGGATTCAGCCACAACCGCTGTGGGGGCACGTCCGACTCCGGAGGGTCCGAAGACAGGTTTCGCGGCGGTCATCGCCAAGGTGTTGGCCTGGCGTCCGGTGCGTACTCTTCTGCACTATGCCTCCGAGGGAGGCGCTCTACTGGCCGCCGGTATGACCTACCAGGCTGTCTTCGCGCTCTTCGCCGCGCTATGGGTGGCCTTCTCGGTGCTCGGTGTCGTCATAGCCGCCAACCCGGCTTTCCAAGAGGCGATCTTCGGCGCGATCGATTCGGCGGTGCCCGGTCTCGTCGGGAACGATGGTCTCGTCGAATCCGGTGCTCTCCTTGAGACATCTGGGCTCAGCTGGACCGGTGCGATCGCGCTCGTCGGCCTCGTCCTCACCGCCCTCGGCTTCCTCGCCTCGATGCGCGACGCGGTACGACGAGTCTTCGACCTGCCGCCCGCGAGCCAGCCGGTCGCGCTGCAGAAGGCGAAGGACCTCGGACTGGCGGTGGGGTTCGGCGCGGTGATCCTCATCTCCGCGATCACCTCCGTCGTCAGCACAGCTGCGCTCGGCGCGGTGTTCCGGTTCCTCGGCATCGACGACAACTCGCTGTTCGCCGATATCGTCGGCCGCATCGTCGGTTACGCCATCGTCTTCATCATCGACATGCTGACGCTCGCGGCCGCGTATCGGATTCTCTCCGCCGTGAAGATCCCCCTGCGGCGCCTGCTCGTCGGCGCAGGGATCGGCGCTTTCGCGCTCGGCGTGCTGAAGGCCGCCGTCACGCTGGGTCTCGTCGGTGGTACGGGCCAGAACCCGCTGCTGGCCGGCTTCGCGATCCTCGGGCTCATGATCTTCCTGAACTTCGTCTGCCAGGCGATGCTCATCGCCGCCTCATGGATCGCCGTCGGCATGCACGATGCGGGAATCGACGCCCGCTCGCTCTCCTCCGAAGAACTCGAGCTCGAGCAGGCCCGCAAACTCGAGGACGCGCGACGCCTCGTCGCCAGAACGAATCTCGAGACGGCGAAGAACCAGTACCGCACCGCGCGCGGAATACGGAAGTGGCGCCTCGCTCGCCAGATCGAACGCGACGCGCGAGCGGAGGCCCGACGGCGCGAGAACGTCCCCACGGTGGATGAATACACCGACGAGGACAAAGAGAACCTGACGGCGCCACCGCGCTGAGGCCTCCCGTCACCGGCGCCCCATAGTGTTGAGCGGTGACCTCGAAGAAGCCCCTCCGCATCGCCACCGTCAACGTCAACGGCGTCCGCGCCGCCTACCGTCGGGGCATGGCCGACTGGCTGGACAACCGCGACGTCGACATCCTGGCTCTTCAAGAAGTGCGGGCCTCCACCGAAGATCTGGAGAATCTGCTCGGCTCCGAATGGAACATCCTCCACGACGCAGCCTCCGCCAAGGGGCGCGCGGGCGTTGCGCTGGCCAGTCGCGGCAAGGCGAGCATCCACCGAGTGGCGATAGGCGAAGACGACTTCGACACGGCCGGCCGCTGGCTGGAGGCCGACTACGAGGTGGGCGAGAGCATCGTCACCGTCGTGAGTGCCTACGTGCACTCCGGTGAGGCTGACACGCAGAAGCAGGTGGACAAGTACGCCTTCCTCGATGCGATGGAGGCGCGCCTGCCTGAGATCGCGCAGCACAGCCGATACTCGATCGTCCTCGGCGACCTCAACGTCGGACACCGGACCCTCGACATCAAGAACTGGAAGGGCAACGTCAAACGTGCCGGCTTCCTGCCCGACGAGCGCGCCTACTTCGACCGGTTCGTCGGCGCCGAAGGAGATGACGACTACAACTCGGGCGGCGGGCTCGGCTGGGTCGACGTCGGCCGCAAGAGCGCCGGCGAAATCGACGGCCCGTATTCGTGGTGGTCGTGGCGTGGCAAAGCGTTCGACAACGACAGCGGCTGGCGCATCGACTACCACCTCGCGACGAAGGCACTCGCGGACACGGTCGTCGACTACACGGTCGACCGCGCGGCGACGTACGACGCCCGCTTCTCCGATCACACACCCGTCGTGGCCGACTACGCGGTCTGACCGGATCTCGGCGTTCGCGGCCGGATCGCCGCGGCGACCTAGAATCGACGGGTGAATTCTTCGGCCAGACCCCGCCTGTTCTCCGGTATGCAACCGAGCGCCGACTCACTGCACGTCGGTAACTACATCGGGGCCCTGCTGCAGTGGAAAGCGATGCAGGAGTCGCACGACGCCATCTTCTGCGTCGTCGACCTGCACGCCATCACAGTGCCGCAGGAACCAGGCGAACTGCGCCAGCAGATCCGCCGTACCGCGGCCCAGTACATCGCCGCCGGAATCGACCCAACGAAGTCGACGCTGTTCGTGCAGTCGCATGTTTCGGCTCACGCACAGCTGGCGTGGGCGCTCGACACGATCACCGGCTTCGGCGAAGCAAGCCGCATGACCCAGTTCAAAGACAAGGCGGCGAAGCAGGGTACCGACGCTGCCTCCGTCGGACTCTTCGCCTACCCGGTGCTGATGGCCGCCGACATCCTGCTCTACGACACCACCGTCGTGCCGGTCGGCGATGACCAGAAGCAGCACATCGAGCTGACCCGTGACCTGGCGAATCGCTTCAACAGCCGATTCGGGCCCACCTTCACCGTTCCCGAATCGATGATCCAGAGTGATACCGCCCGGATCTACGACCTGCAGAACCCCGAGAGCAAGATGAGCAAGTCGACGGCCTCCGACGCGGGCATCGTCTGGCTCCTCGACGAGCCGACGCGGACGGCGAAGAAGATCCGTTCCGCTGTGACGGACACCGGCCGCGAGGTCGCCTTCGACCGCGCGAACAAGCCAGGGGTCTCGAACCTGCTGACCATCCTGTCCGCGTTCACGGATCGCCCCGTCGCAGTCGTGCAGGACGACTACGTGGGCAAGGGTTATGGCGACCTCAAGAAGGACGTCGCCGACGCCGTCGTTTCGGTGTTCGAGCCGATCCGGACCCGGGCGCTCGAACTCCTCGACGACCCCGCCGAACTCGATCGAGTACTCGCGGTCTCGGCGGATCGAGCGAACGAGATCGCCGAAGAGAAGCTTCAAGCGGTGTACGACCGCATCGGGCTCCTTCCTCGCGCACGGTAGCCGCGGCATGAGACCGGCGGTGGTGCTCTTCGACCTCGACGACACCCTCTTCAAACATCGGGAAGCCGTCGATATCGGTGCGACGACCGCGCTCAGACGCCTCGACGAGGCGATCACCGACGAGGAGATCGCGGACGAACTGCGACGATGGCGAAACCTCGAAGAACGGCACTACCACCGCTACCTCTCGCGTGAGATCGGCTTCGAGGATCAACGGCGGGCGCGAGCACGTGACTTCACCGGCCCGTATGGGCTCGACCTCCTCGATGACGCGGCCGCGAGCGACTGGTGGTCGCAGTACGCCGAGGGGTACCGCGACGCCTGGCTGCTCCATGACGATGCGCTCCCCTGCCTCGATGAGCTCGCCGACCGGTTCCACGGGGTGCGATTCGGTCTCATCACCAACGGTGAGCTCGACTTCCAGATGACGAAGATCGACGCCGTCGAGCTGACGGAGCGGATGGAACACATCGTCGCGTCGGGTGAGTTCGGAACCGCCAAGCCGGACCCCGCCATCTTCCGGCACGCGTGTTCCCTCTTCGATGCCGCCCCGGAGCAGTGCGTCTACGTCGGTGACCGCTTCCGCACCGACGCGGTCGGAGCCGCGGCAGCCGGACTGACCGGTGTCTGGCTCAATCGGCTGGATGTGGTCCTGGGCCCCGAAGACGACCAGGACCTGGCCCTCGTGACGGTCATCTCTGCTCTCGGCGAGCTGCCGCGGGTGCTCGCGGAGCTCTGAAACCGGGAATTCCGCAGGCTACGCTGCTGTTTCCGCTATAACAGAAGCAAGAAACACGTGCTCCGGGGTCGGTGTAAGTCCGAACCGGCGGTCAAAGTCCGCGAACCGGCACCTGACGTCGAAAGATCGAGGGTGCTGGCCGAACCGGTGGAATTCCGGTACCGACAGTCACAGTCTGGATGAGAGGCAGCACGGTGGTGACAGGTGTGCCTGTCGCCACGAATGACGCGTGAGCGTCGGTCCCGGAGTCATGCACCGATCCGAGGACTGATGAGCGAAACACTGGAGCGAGACGCCGCAGCGGCGCTTTCGCCCGAAGAGGCGATGCGCCATGCGCTCGATCTCGCTCACCGCGGACCCGCGTGGGCGGAGAACCCTCAAGTCGGCTGCGTGATCCTCTCGGCCGGTGGAGTAGTGCTCAGTGAGGGTTGGCATCGCGGCGCGGGCACGCCCCACGCGGAGGTCGACGCGCTGTCCCGCCTCTCCCCCGACGAGGCTCGCGGTGCCACCGCCGTGGTGACGCTCGAGCCGTGCAACCACACGGGGCGCACCGGGCCGTGTAGCGCCGCGCTCGTCGAGGCGGGCATCGCCCGTGTCATCTTCGCCCTGGACGACCCCAACCCGGCCGCGGCGGGCGGCGCCGACCGCCTCCGCGCGGCAGGCGTCGACGTCGTCGAGGGGGTACTCGCCGACGAAGCCGAACGCGAACTGCACGGCTGGCTGACCGCGGTGCGCAACGCCCGCCCATTCGTGACCGTGAAATGGGCGTCGAGTCTCGACGGCCGCGCTGCCGCTGCCGACGGCACGAGCCAGTGGATCACCGGCGGCGTTGCGCGCGACGATGTGCACCGGCGCCGAGCTGCGGCCGGCGCGATCGTTGCGGGGACCGGCACCGTTTTCGCCGACGACCCCCGTCTCACTGCACGCGACGCCAGCGGTGATGACGCTTCCCGGCAGCCGCTCGCCGTTGTCCTCGGCAGGCGCCCCGTGCCCGAAGTCGCGGCTGTCCGCCAGCATCCGGGCGGCTTCACGCAATTCGACGGCCTCGACCTTCGCGGTCACCTCGACGCGCTCTGGCAGCGCGGCATCCGCAATGTCTTCGTCGAGGGTGGGCCCACCATCGCCAGCGCGTTCATCGCCGCAGGTCTCGCCGACGAATACGTCGTGTATCTCGCTCCGGTGGCGATCGGCGGGCCGGGGCTCGCCATCGGTGACCTCGGCATTTCCACTCTGTCCGAATCGCGTCGCTTGGACCTCATCGCGGTCGACCGACTCGGCGACGACATCCGCGTGATCGCACGCCCCTCCAAGAGAACGGACCGCTGACATGTTCACCGGAATCATCGAAGAACTCGGCCAGGTGACGAGCCTCGTCCCGTCAGCGGACGGTTCGGCACGGCTCACCGTGCAGGCATCCCTGGCCGTCACCGATGCCCGGCACGGAGACTCGATCGCGATCGGCGGCGTCTGCCTCACGGTCGTCGACCAGGGCGCTGACTGGTTCGCCGCCGACGTGATGGGACAAACTCTCGCCGTGTCGGCGCTCGGACGACTCGCGGTCGGCGACCGCGTGAACGTCGAACGTGCCCTGCAGAGCGGCGCTCGCCTCGGTGGCCACATGGTTCAGGGACACGTGGACGGCACGGCGACTCTGCTCTCGCAGGCGGATCAGGGAAGTTGGCGCGTGCTGCGCTTCAGCCTCCCCGCCGATCTCGCTCCGCTCGTGGTCGACAAAGGATCGATCGCCGTCGCGGGCGTCTCTCTCACCGTCTCGTCGGTCAGCGCCCCCGGCGCCGAATCCGCCTGGTTCGAGGTGAGCCTCATCCCCGAGACCCTCGCCGCGACGACCCTCGGCGCTCTCGAGGTCGGCGACCCCGTCAACCTTGAAACCGATGTGCTCGCGCGCCACGTGCAGCGACTCGTCGCGTTCGGCCTTTCGGCCAGTGATGTCCCGGCCTTCGACGCCGGAACCGAAGGAGGTGCGAGTTGACGCTCGCCAGTATCCCCGCGGTGCTCGCAGAATTGCGCGCCGGCAAACCCGTCATCGTCGCCGACGACGAGAGTCGCGAGAACGAGGGCGACGTCATCCTCGCCGCCGAGTTCGCGACGCAGGAGTGGCTCGCTTGGACGATCCGCAACACTTCCGGCTTCATCTGCGCTCCGATGACCGCCGAGATCGCGGACGCTCTCGAGCTGCCGGTCATGGTGGCGGACAACCAGGATCTTCGCGGAACGAACTACACCGTGACGGTAGACGCCTCCGACCGGCTGTCCACGGGAATCAGCGCAGCCGATCGGGCGCACACGTTGCGGGTCCTCGCGAACCCGGCATCCATTCCGTCGAGCCTCATCCGGCCCGGGCACATCCTCCCGTTGCGCGCTGTCGCCGGAGGGGTGCTCGAACGTCCGGGCCACACCGAGGCTGCGGTCGATCTCATGCGCCTCGCAGGACTCACCCCGGTGGCTGCGATCGGTGAGGTCATGGGCGACGACGGCGAGATGCTGCGTCTGCCCGCCCTGCTGGAGCTCGGGGAGAAGAACGGCATCCTCGTGACCACGGTCACAGCGCTTGTCGACTTCCTCATCGCGCACCCCGAGTCGCAGCCGTGCGACTCGGCTGCGACCGCGATCTCCGAGTCTCCGCGCGTGCGCTTCGAAGTCGAAACCACCGTTCCTACCACCCACGGCTCGTTCCGTCTCCGCGCATACCGGGACGGGCAGACGGGTGCCGACCACATCGCGATCATCTCCGGCGACCCTGGGCCCGGAAGTCTCGTTCGAGTGCACTCCGAATGCCTGACCGGCGAGGCGTTCGGTTCACTCAAGTGCGAATGCGGCCCACAGCTGGACACCGCTCTCGACATCATCCAGCGCGAGGGCGGCGTCGTCGTCTATCTGCGTGGCCACGAGGGGCGGGGCATCGGCCTCATCAACAAGCTCCGCGCCTACAAATTGCAGGAGAGCGGCCTCGACACCCTCGACGCGAACCTCGCTCTCGGCCTGCCTGCGGATTCCCGCGACTACGGCGCCGCGACCGCGATCCTCGCCGATCTCGGCATCGAGTCGGTCCGGCTACTGACGAACAACCCGGACAAGGTGCACCAGCTCGCGAGCCGAGGCATCGCCGTTGACGAGCGGGTTCCCCTCGTCGTCGGCCTCTCGCCGTTCAACGAAGGCTATCTCGAGACCAAGCGGGACCGGATGGGCCACGAGATCCTCGCCGATGAGCTGCGGCACGCCGCGCTCGGCGGACCGACCACCAGCATCGCGAGCGAAGGACACGAACGATGAGCGGACACGGCGCCCCGACAGCCGACCTTGCAGAACTCGACGCACGCGGCATCAAGGTCACGGTGATCTCGGGTCGCTGGCACGCCACGATCGCGGACGGGCTCCTCGCTGGCGCCCGTCGCGTCCTGACGCAGGTCGGCGCCGAGATCGACGAGATCGACGCTCCTGGTAGTTTCGAGCTCCCGGTGCTGGCGAAGGCGGCGCTCGAGTCCGGCTCCGACGCTGTCGTCGCTCTCGGAGTGATCATTCGTGGCGGAACACCGCACTTCGAATTCGTCTCGGATGCAGCGACGACCGGGCTCACCCAGGTTGCGATCCTGACGGGGAAACCCGTCGGTTTCGGAGTCCTGACCCTGGACGACGAGCAGCAGGGCATCGACCGCGCGGGGCTTCCAGGGTCGAAGGAAGACAAGGGCGCCGAGGCGGCGGAGGCAGCCGTCCGCACAGCGCTGACGCTCAAGAACCTTCGCGCCCGCTGACCGATCAGCTCGGTTGAGCTCCTGCCCGACCCACGGTGAGGGCAGCTGCGCGAGAAGCGGCCTCCATCGCCGTGACGGCTGGGTCGCCGGCGGCAAGCCGCGCTGCCAGGGTGCCGCAGTAGCTGTCCCCCGCTCCGGTCGTATCGACGACATCGTCGACACGTTGCGCGCTCGCACGGACGTCGCCCCACCGTGAACCTTCCGCGCCCAGTGTCACGAGGAGCGATCGTGGAGTGAGCCCGGCGGCATCGAGCTGGGCCGCCTCGTGTTCGTTCACGACAACCGGATCAGCCAGGTTCAGCACGTCGAGCGGGAGGTCCGCATACGGTGCGAGAGTCAGCACGACCCGGGCTCCGCGCTGCGAGGCTCGGCGCGCGGCCTCGATGACGACATCGTGCGCGATTTCGAGTTGCAGGACGACGATGTCGTCGGGTCCGACATCATCGAGCGCCGCCAGGTCGGCCATCGTGACTGCGCCGTTGGCTCCAGGTGACACGATGATGGTGTTCTCCCCCGACTCGTCGACGGCGATCGCCGCGTGCCCGGTGGTACGAGCAGGGTCGAACACGACACCGCGAACGTCGATTCCCATCTCGGAAAGGCGCTCGATGTATCGATGGCCGGCGGGGTCGTCGCCTACGCGACCGATCATGGCCGTCTCTGCGCCCGCTGAGGCCGCTGCGACCGCCTGATTAGCTCCCTTGCCGCCCCATAGGGTGCGGAGATCGCCGCCGTGCACCGTCTCGCCTGGGCCGGGGTGCCGTTGCACCTCGACGACCGAATCGATGTTGAGGCTGCCTACGACGATCACACGTGCCATTCACCGATCTTCGCAGAGCTCGGGCTCATGTTCCGGGTCGTGGCCTGTCACACCCGTAGGATTATGCGGTTCTGCTCGATATCGAGACGGTGAACGCCGCGATCCGGCATGGACACCATCAGCTACCGGCGACCTCGCCGACCCGGCGGTGATCCCGCGGGTGCGTCGAACGCTCGAGCCTCCTTTTGAATCACATCCGTCTGCGCAAGGAATCATGTCCACCTCCGTTTCATCCCCAGCAGCCACGAATCCGCGTTCGCGCGTCATCATGGCCAGCCTCATCGGCACGTCGATCGAGTTCTACGACTTCTACGTCTACGCGACCGCTGCCGTCCTCGTCTTTCCCGCCCTGTTCTTTCCGAACACCGATCAGACGACCTCTCTACTGGCCTCTTTCGCGGCTTTCGGTGCCGCGTTCGTCGCACGACCGGTCGGCTCCGTGCTCTTCGGACACTTCGGTGACCGCATCGGCCGCAAGGGAGCACTTGTCGCGACCCTTCTCACGATGGGTATCGCGACCGTACTGATCGGTTTCCTGCCGACCGCTACGACTCCTGGTTGGGCATTCCTGGCGCCCGCGTTCCTCGTCATCCTGCGCTTCTGCCAGGGACTGGGCCTTGGCGGCGAATGGAGTGGCGCCGCGCTTCTCGCGACCGAGAACGCACCTGAAGGCAAGCGCGCCATCTACGGCACATTCCCCCAGCTCGGTGCGCCGATCGGATTCATCCTCGCCAACGGTGTCTTCCTGCTGCTGTCGACAACGCTCTCGACCGAGGAGTTCACCAGCTGGGGTTGGCGCGTCCCCTTCCTCGGCAGCGCCGTCCTGGTGATCGTCGGAATCTACGTCCGGTTCAGGCTCATCGAGACCCCGGCATTCCAGAAGGTCATCGACACGAAGCAGGTCGTGAAGGTTCCCGTCGGACGCGTCTTCCGCTTCAGCTGGATCCCTCTGATCCAGGGCACGCTCATCATGCTCGCGACCTACGTCCTGTTCTATCTGATGACCACATTCACGCTCACCTACGGCACTGCCGCGAGCTCGGTCGACGCGGCTCAGGCCGCCGCCGAGGCCCAGGGAGCCCCGTTCAATGCGGACACCTTCCTGACCGGCCTCGGATACAGCCGTAACGACTTCCTCATCATGCTCATCGTGGGTGTCGTCTTCTTCGGAATCTTCACCCTCGTGTCAGGGCCGCTCGCCGAGCGGTTCGGGCGCCGCAAGCACCTCATCATCACGACCATCGGAATCCTCATCTTCGGCCTCCTCTTCGTGCCGCTGTTCGGCGCCGGTTTCGTCGGAGTGATGGCGCTGCTCATCATCGGTTTCACGCTGATGGGTCTCACCTTCGGCCCCATGGCTGCGGTGCTTCCCGAGCTGTTCCCGACCAACGTCCGGTACACCGGTTCCGCGATCAGCTACAACGTGTCGAGCATCCTCGGTGCTGCTGTCGCGCCGTTCATCGCGGTGGCCCTCTGGCAGGCGGCGGACGGCAGCACCGTGCTCGTCGGGGTGTACCTGAGTGCGATGGCCGTGATCACCCTCGCTGCGCTGCTGTGGACGCGTGAGACGAAAGACGTCACTTACGACGCTTAGCGTCAGCTGATCCGACCGCACCGCGAGAAGGGGCACCGCAGCAGTCGCGGTGCCCCTTCTTCGCGTGGTCGGCATTCGAAGGCGACGGCGAGTACTGTCGAGCGAGACAACGGCGTCGGTGTTGATGAGTGGCAGTGCAGGAAGTACGGGCAAGAATGAGCGACGACGACGTGAGCACGACCGAAACCGCCGGGCGACGCGGCCTCTTCGGCCGCCCCAAGCAGGCGGAGGCGGGGCCTCGCGGCTCGATCCGCGATCTGTGGCCATACCTCGCCGAGCACCGCAAGGTCCTCTCGATCGTGCTCGTGCTGAGTATCGCGGGCGCTGCTGCCTCACTCGCCCAACCGCTCCTCGTCAGCTCCGTCATCTCGACCGTTCAGGCGGACGAGCCGCTCGGCGCTCTGGTCTGGGCGCTCGTGGCGCTCGTCGTGCTTTCGGCACTTGCGAGCGGGTACCAGCATTACCTGTTGCAGCGCACCGGCGAAGGTGTCGTGCTGAGCGCGCGTCGCGGCCTCGTCGCCCGACTACTCAATCTCCCGATCGGTGAATTCGACACGAGACGGGTCGGCGACCTCGTCTCGCGCGTCGGATCCGACACGACCCTGCTGCGCGCAGTACTCACCCAGGGTGTCGTCGAGTCGGTCGGTGGGGCGCTGACGTTCGTCGGTGCGCTCATCGCGATGGCGATCCTCGACCCGGTTCTGCTCCTGCTGACCGTCCTCGTCGTCGCCGTGTCGGTGGTCACCGTAGTCACGCTCTCGGCGCGGATCCGTCCCGCGGTGAAGGAGTCGCAGAAGAAGGTCGGCGATCTCGCCGCCGCAGTCGAACGCTCGATCAGCGCCATCCGCACGGTGCGCGCCTCGAACGCGACCGACCGTGAACTATCGAGCATCGACGAGGACGCCGTGGGCGCCTGGCGTCAGGGCATCAAGGTGGCCAAGATCTCGTCTGTGATCGTCCCGATCGCCGGAATCGCGATGCAGGTGTCGTTCCTCGTCGTGCTCGGCGTCGGCGGCTTCCGGGTCGCCAGCGGCCAGCTCACGGTCGCGGACCTCGTCGCGTTCATCCTGTTCCTCTTCCTCATGATCATGCCGCTCGGTCAGTTCTTCGGCGCCGTGAACGCGGTCAACCAGGCGCTCGGGGCACTCGGCCGGATCAGCGAGATCCTCGCTCTGCCGAACGAATCCGATAACGATCGACAGATCGCACCGCTGGCCATCGCCGTCGGCGCGGCCAACGACGCGATGCTCCCCGATGCCCCCGCGATCGCGTTCGAGAACGTGTCGTTCGGATACGTCGCTCTTCGTGACGGCGAGGACGAGAACGGCCAAGCCACGGCGCCGACGCTCGAGCGGCAAGATGTGTTGCACAACGTGACCTTCAGCGTCCCTCGCGGATCGAGGACGGCGCTGGTCGGTCCATCGGGGGCGGGGAAGAGCACGACGCTTGCACTGATCGAGCGGTTCTACGATCCGGAATCGGGTGTGGTGAGGCTCGGGGGCCTCGACATCCGCACCCTCGACCGCGAATCGCTACGCTCGCAGATCGGATATGTCGAGCAGGACGCGCCCGTCCTCGCGGGCTCACTCCGGGACAACCTGTTGCTGGCGAGCCCCGACGCATCCGACGAGGACTGCATCGCGGTGCTCGACGAGGTCAACCTGACCGAGGTGCTGTCGCGGGACGCTGCCGGACTCGACGCGCAGGTCGGTGAGGACGGCATCCTGCTCTCGGGCGGCGAGCGCCAGCGGCTCGCGATCGCCCGGACCCTGCTGTCAGCGCCGCCCGTGCTGCTGCTCGACGAGTCGACGTCGAGCCTCGACGGCCTCAACGAGCAGCGGTTGCGCAGCGCGATCGACGCCGTCGCTCAGAAGCGAACCCTCATCGTGATCGCCCATCGGCTGTCAACGGTTGTCGACTCGGATCAGATCGTCGTCCTCGACCACGGCACCGTTGTGGGGGTCGGTACGCACTCCGAACTCGTGGGGACCGTCCCGCTCTACCGCGACCTCGCGAAGCACCAGCTGCTGGTCTGACGTCGTCAGCTGTGGCCGAGTTCGATGCCCGCGGCTTCGAGTTCGCGGAAGGCGCGCTCGCTCGTCTCCGGCGCGACGCCGGCGACGAGGTCGGTCAGCACCCGGACCTTCTTGCCGTGCTCGCGGGCGTCGAGCGCTGACGCTCTGACGCAGTAGTCGGTGGCGAGCCCGACGACGTCGATCTCGTCGATGCCGTGCCGTTCGAGAAGGTCTCGGACCGGCTCGCCATCGGTCGTGGTGCCCTCGTAGATCGAGTACGCAGGGACACCCTGGCCTTTATGGATGTGGAAGTCGACAGCCGTGACATCGAACTCGGGGTGATACTCCGCCCCTTCTGTGCCGGCAACACAATGCACAGGCCAGGTACCCACGAAATCGGGGGCGGCGTCGGTCGCGAAGTGCCCACCGTTGTCGTTCTCGGCGTCATGCCAGTCGCGTGAGGCGAAGACGAGCTCGTACCGTCCACGACTCTCCGCGAGATAGCGACTGACCCCGGCCGCGACGGCCGCGCCCCCGTCGACACCGAGTGCCCCACCCTCGGTGAAGTCGTTCTGCACATCGACGATGAACAACGCGCGCGTCATCCGGCCATCCTAGATATCAGAGGTTGGAGAGGTTGTTGCCGCAGTCCCAGAAGGATGCCGTGAGCTCGTCGATCGCCTGTTTCGCGTTGTCGCTGACGTCACCGAGCGCATAGATCGCGAAGGTCAGCGGGGTGCCGTCTGCGGCGTAGACGATGCCCGAGAGCGTGTAGCCGTCGTCGATCCAGCCGGTCTTCGCGTGCACCGCCCCGTCAGCACGCGAGCTCGCACCGGAGAACCGGTCGGAGTAGCTGAGCGAACCGGTCTGCCCCGAGACGGGAAGCCCGTCGTAGATCACGCCGAGGTTCCCTTCGCGGTTCAGGATCTTGATGAACAGAGACGTGAGATAGGACGGCGGGACCGCGCTGTTCGGGCTCAACCCCGACCCGTCGACGATGTGCAGCGACGACGTGTCCAGGCCGTACGACTGCAGCCCAGTGGTGATGCCCTGCTGGAGGGCTTCGAACGTATTGCCCGCCCCCGCCTCGATCGCGGTGACACGGGCGAGGGACTCGGCGATGGTGTTGTCGGAGACGATGAGGGTCTGCTGCACGAGCGTGGCGACGGGCTGCGATGAGACGCTCCCGAGCGCCGCAGTACCTTGGGGAGCGATTCCCTCGGAGACGGCCACTCCACCGCCGAGAGCATCCGCGAATGCGTCCGCTGCCCGCCCGACGGGGTCCTCGCTGCGCGCCGATGTGTTGACGTAGGCGTTGTCCCTGTCCCCGTCGACCATCAAAGCCGTGACTTCCGCCATGTAGCCGTTGTAGAGCTCCGAGCGCGCCCAACTCGGTTCCCACCGGTCGCCCGAGAAGTAGGAAGCGTCGACGACGAGACTTGTGATCGGCGTCCCCGCGGTCGACGGGTCAGCGTCCCAGGCCGCCCGGACCTGGGCTGCGAGGTCGTCGAGATGCGGGGCACCCGCATAGGCGCTCGTGTCTCCGGAAGGGGTCCGGGACAGCGTCGGGTCGCCGCCGCCGATCAGGACGACCTGCCCGGGCTCTGCTCCCCTGACCACGCGGGTCTCGAGTCGATAGTCGGGTCCGAGCACAGCCAGCGCAGCGGCCGAGGTCAGTACCTTCATGACGCTCGCGGTGCGTGACGGTGTCGAGCCACCGCGGTCGAACAGGACCTCACCGGTTCGCGCGTTGACCACCTGCGCCTGCAGATCCGCGAGACGGCTGTCTCCGGCGGCACCCGCCGCAGAGCAGGTGCGCAACGACGTAGGTCCGGGCGGCGCGGCGGGAACAGCTCGCGGCTCGACGGTCGGGGACGGCGACGGTGTGGGAGTCGGCGATGTGACGACGACAGCAGCTACGGGTTCCGGTGTCGCTGTCGCTGCCCCCGCCCATCCGGCGGCGCCGAGGACGAGCGCGTATCCGAGCGCCGCCCCGCCGATCGCGAGCAGACGGCGATTCGGTTTCACCTCAACAGTGTAGGTAGCCGCCCGGCGGACGAGCCTCGCTAGTCCGTGGCGTTTTCGCCGGGATAGACGAGACCGATCTTTTCGCGGACCCGGTCGAGCACCTCCATGATGACCACCGACTCGGACGGCGGCAGGAGGGCGCTCTCCGTCTCCCCCTCCGCGATGAGGCGCTCGGCTTCGATCGCCTGGAACTGGCGCCCGTTGCCTTCGACCGATGACTCGTAGCGCTCGACGACCTCTCCGGTCGCGTCGAACACGGTGAACGAGGTGGCCGAATACCAGACCGCGTCGATCTCGATTCGCCCGAGGGTGCCGACGATCGCAGCACGGTTGGGGCCGCGGGTATCGAGCGCCGTGTGCAGCACCGACTGACGTCCGTCGTCGTGTTCGAGGATGATCGCGGTCTGCCGGTCGACTCCGGTCTCGGTCCGTGATGCCGTCGCGAGCACTTGAGTCGGCGCGCCGAGGATGTCGACGGCGAAAGACACGGGATAGATGCCGAGGTCGAGGAGGGCTCCCCCGCCGAGATCGGGGTTGTTGATGCGGTTCTCGGGATCCGTTGACAGCTTCTGATTGTGGTCGGCGATGACGGTGCGGACGTCACCGATAGTGCCGGCGTCGATGATCTCGTGGATGCGTTTCATATGCGGCAGGAAGCGGGTCCACATGGCTTCGAGCACGAAAAGTCCCTTCGCGCTCGCCAGCTCGGTCACACGACGGGCTTCGTTCGCGTTGATGGTGAAAGGCTTCTCGACGAGGACGTGCTTGCCGGCCTCGAGAGCGAGGATCGCGTTGTCGACGTGGCCGGGGTGCGGCGTTGCGACGTAGATGATGTCGACACCAGGATCGGCGACGAGGTCGGCGTAGCTGCCGTGCGCGCGCGGGACCTCATGCTTCTCCGCGAACCGCCGCGCCGATTCAGGTGTGCGACTGCCGACCGCGACGACGTCGAGACCCGCAACGGCGAGGTCTTTCACGAAGGACGACGCGATGCCGCCGGTTGCGAGGATTCCCCACCGAAGTGCCACGTTGCCGCTCCAATCTGCCCGCGCCATGCGAGACCCCCCATGCTAGAGCGAGCGACTGGTGGTCCCCCGGGTCAGCAGGTGATCCAACGCGCTGCCGCGCGAGTGAAGCTGGCCGGTTCGTTGGGCACACCGCCGTGCGTCATCGCGAAGCTGATGCAGACGTCGTCGACGTCGGTCGCGGTATCCGGGCGGTAGAGCGTGGCACGGTGAGCGAGCGAGTCCCACCATTTCTCGGCGACGATCGCACCGTCATTGCCCGAGCCGCCCGCGAGGTTGCCGTCGCAGCCGACGCTCGGGACACCGTCGCTTCGGACCGAGCCCTCGTGTCCCCATGCGCTGGAGGGCTCGGTGCTCGGATCCTCCGCCATCCAGATGAGTCGATTCTCCATGCACTGGTCGTATCGGAAGTTCTCGACCGGGACCGGAGCGAGGCAGTTCTCGACTCGGATCTCGTTGAACCGCGCCGCGAACTGGGCGAGGTCGTCCGAGGTCGTCCCGGTGATCGCCCCGTCCCCCGCCACCACAGCGGAAGCTGGAGCTGTTCCCGGGGTTCCGCTGATGTCGGCGGGACATGCGGGCTCCGCGGTTCGAGGCGGGATGGTGACTGAAATGGTTTGTGAATCGGCAGAGCCGATTTCGTCCGCCGACCCCTCATCGGGCACGACAGCTGCCGACTCCGTCTGAGTGTCAGCGGGACTGCTTCCGCGGTGCTCGATGCGCCAGCGCAGATCGGCAGAGCTCAGAGTCGTCGCAGCCGTGGACGTGGCGTTCGTGGAGGCCGCTGGCACGATGTCGGCGATCGCCGCGGAAAGAAGCCCCATGGAAAGCACGCTGGTCACGAGCGTCGTCGCGATGATCGATCTGATCTCCGCATCCACGGTGTGCCTTCCCCCTCATCGCCGCGACTCCCTCATCCCCCCGGAAGGAGAGTTCGCGTAGACGGATACAACCCCGTCCTCGTTCAGGCTAAGAAGCCCGGAACCGCTAAAACAAGCGCCAGGTAGCAACAAAAGACCTAATCAACCGCGTTTTGGGGGCACCTCGGAGCCGACGTCGAGCTCTGTGACACCCATCGGGGTGACGCAACCGATGCTTGAAGGTTGAGGCTTCCGCTGATAGCGTTTCCCTCCCCTAGCGACGACTTCGGTAGTGCTGACGGGTTCGGGGACACCGTCAATCGCTACAGGAGGTTCACCGTGTCCGGTGATTCGTTGTTCAGATCCAGGGATTTTCGTCTTCTTCTCGCAGGGCAGACGACCAGCCAGCTCGGTACGCAGGTCAGCGCGGTCGCGATCCCGCTTCTCGCCGTCGTCACGCTCGACGCGTCTGCCTTCGAGGTCGGATTGGTGTCCGCGTCTTCCACGGTCGCGTTCGCGCTCATCGGCCTGCCGGCGGGCGCCTGGCTCGACCGGCTGCGCCGCCGTCCTGTGCTCATCGCGAGCGATATCGTCCGAGCCGTGCTGCTTGCGACGATCCCGATCGCTGCGCTTTTCGGGACGCTCGGTATCGGCCAGCTGATCGTGGTGTCACTTCTCGCCGGTTTCGCCCGGGTCTTCTTCGATGTGGGCTACCAGAGTTATATTCCGTCCGTCATCGGCCGCGGCCGGGTGCTCGCAGGTAATTCGGCGATGGAGACCATCCGCGCATCCGGCCAGGTCGCGGGCCCGGGAATCGGCGGCTGGCTCGTCTTCCTCTTCGGCGCCGCCAACGTCGTCGCGATCCAATCACTCACGTTCATCGTCTCGGCCGCATCGCTGCTTGCGATCAAGACTCGCGAGCCGGCGATCGTCACGGCCCCGGACAGGCCACGTTTTCTCGCGCAGATCGGGGAGGGTATCCGCTTCGTTCTCGACAACCGGATTTTGCGGGCGACTGCCATCGCCAGTGCGGCGAGCAATTTCGCGTTCGCGGTGGCGAGCGCTGTCGCCATCATCTTCGCCTCACGCACGCTCGGGCTCCCGGCCTGGCTCATCGGGCTGTCTGTGGCCGCGGCGTCGGTGACAGCGCTCATCGGGGCGGCTGTCACGCCGCGTCTCTCGGCCGTTGTCGGCTCCGCGCGGATCATCTGGCTCGCCCTCGCCGTGAGCTCACCCCTCGCGCTGGTCAGCGTCGCTGCCCAGCCCGGTTGGCTCGGTGTCGTTCTGCTTATCGCGGGCGGCGCCGCAGGCGAGCTGGGACAGATCATCTACTCGATCACGAACGTGAGCCTGCGCCAACGGCTATGCCCGGATGCGATCCTCGGACGTGTCAACGCGACGATGCGGTTCGCCATCATGTGCGGCTTCCCCGTCGGCGCGCTCCTCGGCGGGGCGCTCGGTGAACTCTTGGGGGCCCGGCTGACGCTGCTCGTTTCTGGCCTCATCATCGTGGCCAGTTTCGTTCCCCTCTACCTCGCATTGCGGGGCGTGCGTGATGTCGAAGACCTGCCCGACTGGAGTGCCGAATTGGGTCGTTGACCGGCCGCCAGAGCACACCTTCGCTGTCCGATCCACCTCAATGTGGGAACGTTCCCGGGTTAGCATTGTGGGACGGTTTCTGATGGGGAAGTGGAGCGCTGGTGGGATGAGCGATCCGCAGACACGAGCGCCCGCCTCCGCCCTCCGATCCCCCGCACGGCTGATGATGTGGCTCGCCGGTCAATACAAGAAGACGCTGATCGGCAGCATTCTTCTCGGCATCGCGTGGGTGTTATGCCAGGTTCTCTGGCCGATCCTGCTCGGCGGCGCAGTCGACGCCATATCGACCGGTTTCGACGCCCACCTCGTGGGACCGCTACTCGTCCTTGCCGTTCTCGTGATCAGTCAATCGACCGCGGGAACGCTGAACTACAGGCTCTCCTACCTCACCTATCTGCGGTCCACAATCAGGCTCGGCCGCATGGTGGGTCGCCACATCACCGAGGCGGGCGGAGCTGTCCTCGACACGACGACGAGCGGCGAGGTCGTCGTCGGTGCCACTGCCGACGCCGCCAAGGTCGGAAAGGTGTTCGATCTCGCGCCACGTCTCGTCGGCAGTGTTCTCGCCTGGCTCGCGGTCGCCGCCATCATGTCCACGTCGTCCATCGAGCTCGGCCTCGTCGCCCTCGTCAGCGTCCCGGTCGCATCCGGTGTCCTCGCCCTTCTCATCCGTCCCCTCGAAGCGCGCCAGGGCGCACAGCGCGGCAAGCTCGGCGCCCTCACCGCCCTCGGTGGCGACGCCGCCGTCGGACTCCGGGTGCTGCGCGGCATCGGCGGCGAGGCCGAGTTCGTCGCCCGATACCGCAGCCGATCGCAAGAGGTACGCCGCGCGGGCACACACCTCGCGACGGTGCAGGCCTGGCTCAGCTCCGCACAGGTCCTGCTTCCGGGACTCGTCGTCGCTCTCGTCGTGACCTACGGCGCAGGACTCGTCCTGAACGACCAGTGGAGCGCCGGCGAGCTCGTCACCGTATACGGATTCTCGGCCTTCCTCGCGCTGCCCGTCGCCACTGGGGTCGAGGCCATCGCCACCATCACGGGCGCGTACGTATCGGCGCGCCGCATCCTCAGCATCCTCTCGATCCGGCCACTCGTCACCGAGCCGGCGGCACCCGCCGCTGCCCCTCCCCCAGACGCGACTCTCACCGATGTCGCAAGCGGGGTTATGGTACGACCGGGGCTGCTCACCGTCATCGTGTCGCCCGACCCGAACGCCGCCGCCGACATCGCGCGTCGCCTCGGACGATACGACGACCGCGGCGCGAGCGAGCACCCGGTGCTCTGGGGCTCGACGCCACTGACGGACCTTGCGGTGAGTGAGGTCCGCAACCGGATCGTGGTCGCCGAACCCGTCGCCCACCTCTTCACCGGCCGACTCATCGACGGCGTCGACCCGCTCGGGGTGGACGACGGCAGCGACGACGCCCGTGTCGATCGCGTCACCGCCGCAGTGACGGCGTCAGCGGCTGAGGACGTGGTCTCATCTCGACGCGAGGCCCTCTTCGAGATCGTCGGCGAGAGGGGACGCGCGTTCTCCGGCGGGGAGCGGCAGAGGCTCAGCCTCGCGCGCGCCCTGCTCTCGGACGCCGAAGTGTTGGTGCTCATCGAGCCGACGAGCGCCGTCGATGCCCGGACCGAGCAACTCATCGCCGAGCGGCTCACGAACTATCGCCGCGGCCGGACCACGGTCGTCGTCTCCGCAAGCCCTCTCATCACCGGTCACGCCGATGAAGTCGCCCTCCTCCAGGAGGGGCGGGTCGTCGCGCAGCGCAGCCCGGACGCGCTGCGCTCGGCCTCAGACTTCGAGGGCGAGCTGTACCGCGCCATCGTGCACCGAGGCGAGCCCGAGGAGCAACATGCAGCTACCGATCGCTGACTCGAAAGCGGTCCGCCGGGCCGTTGGACGGATCGTCGCAACCCACCGCGGGGCGCTCATCGTGACACTCACGCTGCACACGCTCGCCGCCGCGACCGCACTCGTTCCGCCCATCGTCATCGGCCAGCTCGTCGGACAGATCGTCGCGGGCAGTGCAACCGCCTCTGCGGTGACAACGGCCACGATCCTCCTTCTGACCGCCGCCCTCGTCCAAGCGATCCTCACCAAGGTCGCCCATCAACGATCGGTTTCCCTCGGAGAACAGATCATCGCGGTGCTTCGCGAGGACCTCATCCGTGACCTCACCCGTCTGCCGTTGGCCACGGTCGAACAGGCCGGCAGCGGGGACGTCCTCTCCCGCACCACCAACGACGTCGAAAGCCTCGTACAGACGGTGCGCTTCGCAGTGCCGCGTATCCTCATCGTCGGCGTCACGGTGGTCATCACGGCGGTCGCCGCGGTTGCGCTGAACCCGGTGGTGGCGGCGATCCTCCTCGCCGGGGTACCGATCCTCATCCGTGAAGTCCGCCGCTACCTGCGACTGTCGACGCCCGGCTATCGGCGCCAGCTGGCCGCGTACGCGGACATCAGCGGCACCGTCAGCGAAACGGTCGAAGGCGTCCGCACGATCGACGCCCTCAGGCTTGCGCCGGGCCGAAACGCCGAGCTCGACGCAGCGATCCACGAGCGGCTCGATTCGGACATGGCCACCCTGAATCTCCGCACCCGGTTTTTCCCCGCCGCACAGCTCTCGCTCACCCTTCCCGTCGTCCTCGTTTTCGCCTGGGGCGCCTTCCTATCGTCCGTCGGCTTGGCGACGATCGGAACGGTGACGACGATCGCGTTGCTCGCCGCCCAACTCGTCGGCCCCATCGGCGAGCTGATGGCGTGGGTCAATCAGATCCAGGTCAGTGCCGCCGCGATGGCCCGCATGATCGGAGTCGGAGGCGCCACCGCAGCGAACGAGGGCGACGACGCAGCCCCGGCGAACGAACAGATCGTGGCCCGCGGTGTCCGATACTCGTACCTCGACGGCACCGACGTGCTTCACGACATCGAGCTGCAGCTGGAAGACGGCGAACGTCTCGCGATCGTCGGCGCCAGCGGGTCCGGGAAGTCGACCCTCGCCCGGCTGCTCAGCGGAGTGGACGCCCCGACGGAAGGTGACGTGTCCGTCGGCGGCGTCCCACTGAAGGACCTCTCCGTTCCCGCCCTCAGGTCGCATGTGGCTCTCGTGACTCAGGAGCACCACATCTTCGTCGGGACCATCGCCGACAATCTCGCCCTCGCCCGCCCGGACGCCAGTGACGAGGAACTGCACGAAGCACTCCGCGCCGTCAGTGCAGATGAGTGGGTCACGGCTCTCCCCGACGGTGTCCAGACGCAGGTGGGCTCCGGTGCGTACATGCTCACACCGTCCCAAGCCCAAGAAGTCGCCCTCGCCCGCCTCGTCCTCCTCGCACCCGCGACTCTCGTGATGGACGAAGCCACCTCACTCGTCGACCCCGGCACCGCACGCTCACTCGAGCGCTCCCTCGCCGCGCTGATGAGCGGCCGCACCGTCGTCGCGATCGCGCATCGCCTGCACAGCGCCGAAGACGCTACCCGGATCGCCGTCATGCACGACGGACGCATCGTCGAGCTCGGCAACCACACCGACCTGTTGGGAAGAGGCGGCGAATATGCACAGCTCTGGGGCGCCTGGCACTCGGGATAGCTCAGGTCGACCTTCGTCTCGCTTCGCTCAACGGGCGGGTGCCACGGCTCAGTTGGCGTCGTCGTTGCCCATCACATGTACGGCGTATCCGTAGCAGCCCGCCTCGTACCAACGGTAATCATCGCCGAGTCCCCTGTCGGGCGCCCCGTCGAGCGCTTCAGCGGCTGCTGCC
>Ga0210040_10001142_pt1 | contig 41028 bp, 22 predicted proteins | sample CryGeyCG12114_NA_FD_185462 | JGI IMG/M metagenome (GOLD analysis project Ga0210040, IMG submission 185462) | Groundwater microbial communities from aquifer - Crystal Geyser CG19_WC_8/21/14_NA (SPAdes) (version 2) | ecosystem: Environmental > Aquatic > Deep subsurface > Groundwater | place: USA... | reverse complement strand
TTTTGTTTATCACATTCTAGAAAGTTGCCACACGTCAAAAAATTTGTGGATCATTGAAAATTTTGCAGATTTTAAATTTTGCTTGTAAGAGTGAGTCTGGCTAAAAGCCAGTGGGTCCGGCTAGTCACTATTATTGTACTACTTGTTTAAAAAATTAAACTCGCATATTTCTGAATTTTTTCACATTGTATCAAAATAATTCACGCCGAATTTTGACTTAAGTTATAACTACAGCAACTGTTAATAGAGAAAAAACACACTCCTCGTTGATCCCAAAAAGCCAATAACTAACCGAATGCCGGCAAATAGAGATCGCAAATTTTGGGATTGATTAGCCCATACCAGTTTTCAAATTAACTCGGAACCCTTACAAAAAATTTAACCAGGAGAGTTTTTGGGGGGAAGGATGCACTCGCACTGCAAACTCACAGCCACTGTTGTTTGTGCGAAATAATTATGAAGCACTAGCAGACATTTAATCCATCATTCGTGGAACGGGTACTGCCTTCGTTGGCATTTTATGTGCAATGATATTTGCGTTTAGCCTTTCGCAAATTTTTAAAAACAAATATATATGTAAAATCTAACAATTAAACTTGTGGATCCCTCTATCCTTTAGGACTCTTGAATAATACTTTGTACGGTCAAAACTTGGAGGTTTTGGAGATGGAGAGAAAGTGCTTACCGAAAATCCAAAAATCCAGTCCACTGTTTGGTGCATCCAACAGTTTGTTGCAGCAGAGGTTAAATCTCATAGAATCAGGAAAAAGAACTTGCACACAAAAAAAGTTGAACAAAAGGAACGATTAAAATAAGCAAAGAAAAAAATGAACGTATGAGGATTCGTATGTGTGAAAGGTGGAAGTTGCTGCAATGGTCCAAAAGTGAGGTGCCAGTGATGTTTACCCCTGTAATTTTATTCTTTCAAAGGCTCATTTCTGCAGGATTGCAGCCGACAATCGTTTTTTTTTTATCTGGAATGTTTCAGTGAGTTAATCACTTTCAGAGTGCAATCTGAGGATTAAATTTCGATTTCCTATTGATAAGAGAGTTCCAAAACCTTATCTCAAACTGATCTTATCTTTATCATTGTATAACCGATTGTAGAGCATTGATAATGAGGTTAATAGGTGGTTTAATGTTCTGATCTTTTTTAACTCTATGCATAGACGCGCGGGAATGAAATTTTCTATGAAATGCAGTCTACTGACTAATTACTTCTTAAACTCTCAAAGTCATATTCTAATGTGAGGGGTGGCTCTTTTTGGTACGTAATAAACAATTTGATTGTCAACGTGTACACGTTAATATTGAAATTAATTAAATAAATTGAATATTTATTATTTTATTTATCTTGTATATTGTATTATTAGTGTTCTGTAAAAACACTATTGATATTACTCATAACTATAAAAATAGTTACTATATACACTATAGGGTGTTTGGGTTCAAACCTCACTACTTCAAAATGAATTTTTTTCGGAACCACAAAACAGATTTTCAATTTTTTTATTTTATTGAATACATAAAGCGATAACTTATGGAAAGGAATGCATCCATAATTATTTACTACACATCTCAGTAAACAGTTTTTAACATTTCTGCAAGCGGAAGCACACATTTCGAAAGTAATAGTGCGAAGATTCTCTGTTTTGGCTGTTCTCAGCTGCGGAATATCTTCAGGATTTCTTTCCCTTATTTTTCATTTCGTTAAAAATAATTTTCAACTAAATAAGCTTTTTCTGCTTCTGTGTATCTCATTTTCACAATTCACAAATGATACCATAACTTGGCCAATTTCCCTTCCATGGTTGAGGAATCTTTTGGAATGCAGCAGATAAGGGCCCGAAAACACCTGCATGCGGTTGAAGTCGAATGCTTGCAGACGTTTGCTATGCATACCAATGAAATGTAGTGCATCTGAAACCTAATCGCATGGACATTACTATTATGCAAAAAATATGTCAAAAATATTCATGCGTCCTGGAAAAAATTCACTTTGAACTAGTGAGATTTGAACCCAAACACGCTATAGAAGAAGTACTCATCATTGAGTTTGGTTGCCTATATGTGCATGAGCAGTGAGCAAATTTCGTAGCACGAAATTTAACATTTTGATGTAAGTAGCGACTAATATGCGAAGAGTGGGTTTTTTCATGATAATTTTGTTACAAGAGTTCAATGGCAGTCAACAAGTCACTTATAAGTGCATAATCTCAATGAATTTAACACGTATAAAAGCTTCGCACAAGCTTTGCGATTTAGTAGTGAGGTGTTTGAAATTTTCTTTGAAAGAATAATAAACTTTTTTTTCAATTTTTAGGCAAAAGATTTGAACTGAAGTCTTATAAATACTCCATGTTCATAATATATTCGTGTGATTCATGAAATTAAAATATATAATTCAATTCTTTGAAGTGAATTTAATTTGAACGTGTACACATTTTCAATCATTCTACATAATAAAAATAGATAAAAAGATTAAATAAAAGTCTTTGTTCTCGTATCGTACTTCACAATACTGCACTGTTGAACTTGGTTTAACCCAATCAATATAGACATTAGCAGAAATGTAAACGTATGAAGCGTACTGACGAATTCACTTTTGTACGTTCAAAATCTTTCGACGTTTTGTTGGGAATAGTTGTGTCATGAAGATTGTTATTCTAGCTTTGCATATTGTTTAACTAAGTGACAAAACTTATTGATCATTGCGATTCCAAAGTCTTGTCACTTAAATTAATGCTTGTTTTTTTAATCAGGAAGAGTTGGAGACATAACCCCTCATTATAGGTTTAGTTAAAATTAGCACCTGAATATGATCAGTGTAAGTGCTATAAAAATGAAGATCTCACATATTTTTTAATCATATAGCATTACCAGGGAATGCGTCGTAGTACATGTTTCACGGGAAGCATACAAAATATGTGTAGAAATGTCTGTGACTTTGGGTATAGCAGCTGTGCAGAAAAGTGCTGAACACACACTCATTGGTGCAAAGCTGGTGCCGAAGGTGCTCTGATTGGTCTATTTTGAAATTAAACGCGCGTTTCGTATCTTATACGTGTGTTAAAAAAGCTATCAGACAAAGTTTTATACGGCTTTGGGCTTCTATAAACAGCAACGATGATTCGTTTTTCATTGTATTATGATTTATATGCACGTTTGTTTGTGTTTCCTAAGTACATATAATAATTATAAACTGTTGCTTCTTGCGAGTGCGATACACGGCATTTATATTTTTTGGTGTTATTAATGATTCAGCTAACAATTTATTTATAAAAGTTATTGCCAATTGCGCTTGACTTAAGGTTAAGAAACGCACATCACTATTAGGCGTTTGGTCGGACACGTGAAAAATTTCTTTAACCTTAAACCGTCAATTATATGAACTTGATTGCCAAGAAATTACGAAATAAAAGTGATGTAAAAACAACTTTCAGTAGAAAAATACTGCAAAAATTATTTTTTGTTTCAAATAGCGTGGAAGAAAATTTTGAGCGTCAAAAACCCAAAAAATCAATTTGGGTAATACCTGTGTAGAAATAGCATTCGAAATAAAATGATGCAAGCTGATTTTATAATCAAAAAGCGCAAAAAACGATTCGGAAATTGAAAAAATCAAAAGCCACGACTTTTTTCTGATTCGGATATTACTTCTGTGGAAATTACTTTTAGTAAAAAACTGAAGCAAACATGATTTTCTAGGTTTTAAATAGCGCAGAAAAAGATTCTTAATATCAGAAACCGAATATTAGAAAAAAAACCTTCCTACTGAATGTCATTTCTACACAGGTAATACCCAAGCCGGATAAAAATCGGGCTTTTAGGTTTTTGACGTTCAATTTTTTACGCCTATGCAAACCTACAAGATGTTTGGGTTAAAACCTCACTACTTCAAAGTGAATTTTTTCCAGAACGCATACATATTTTTGACATTTTTTGCATAGTAGTTATGTCCATGCGATTAGGTTTCAGATGCTCTACTACTCATCAGTATGCATAGCAAACATTTGCAGGCATTCGACTTTAACCGCATGCATGTGTTTTGGGGCCTTAAGCTGCTGCATTTCACAGATTCGTCAGCCATGGAAGGGAAATTGGCCAAGTTGTGGATTCATTTTCATACACAGAAACAGAAAAAGGGTTTTTAGTCAAAAATTATTTTTGACTTCAATTATCGTGAAATTCAGCGTCAATGGAGGCAACAATTTCGGCAAAACTGAAGATGTTCCACAGCTAAGAACAGCCATAACAGAGATTTTTCGCGCTATTACTCCCGAAATATGTGCTTCTGCTTGAATAATTGTTTATGACCGTTTACTGAGATGTGAGGCAAATAATGATGGATGCATTCCTTAAGTTATCGCTCTATGCATTCAATAATTTTTTTCAACTCTGTTGTGTAGTTCCGAAAAAATTCATTTTGAAGTAGTGAGGTTTGAACCCAAACACCCTGTAGAAGGCGACGTTTGTGTTATATTCCAACTGAATTTCGTTTCTACACAAATTATTCCCGATTTGGACAAAATTCATTGTTTTCGTTTTTGACAGTTAAAGTCATTTTGGTCTTATTTTCAAGAAACCCAACGTTTTTTTAATTTTTTTGATGAAAAAAATATTTTTGGCTTCAAATGATTCCTAGCGGTTTATTGAAACCGAATTCGGATAGTCATAAATTTCAAATTCGTATTCAGCGACATTAAAAACCCCTAATTACTAATTTTTCAGAATTTTCATACTGATTAGTACTGTGTAGTGGGGTTTTGAAAAAAAAAGACCTTGAGCTACAGGGAAAAAAACCGAAGCTCCTGGTTTTTGACCTCCGAAAAAAATACAGGCGTGTTCAGTGCCGTCAATCGTGCTTAAATAATTTTATTCTGAAAAAAAAATCGAAATTCATGGAGAAAGTCACTCCGGTACAAAGTAGTTCGAAAGTTTGACTTGACCCTGGACCTTCAGACTTTGTGTGCGTGTTCACAACCCTAGATTACAGCACAATTTTTTTTTCAGCCAAGTCAGTGCATTCAGCGCAAAGTAATAATCAGTTAAAACTTCAAAAGTGTCAGGGCTGAGGTCGCGAGTTTGAGCTTTCGAGTTTGGTTCCAATAGATGCATAGGAAAGCAAAATATCATAGACCGTACACAACATTACGAACGTATGATCTTGCGCGTCTACGGCCTTATAGGCTACATATACACATAGCGTAGCTTCAGATTCCCGTGCTCTGAAAACAGGGAAGCATTTCATATTAGAATCTAGATCCGCATTAGCAACGGTAAGTTTTGAATTGAGTATATACCTGTAATAGAAAAATGGGCAGGATTTGATTGAAAGCTTTGAAAACGAGAAGTAATAATTGAACGTAAAACTAAAAATTTATTCCTTTTAAAATTTAAATCTTTATGATATGGACATCTTGTCGACTTTAAATTTGACCCGATTTAGTTTTCTGCTCTCAAGTATTTAAAACATTTTTTGCTTTTGCTTTAAGTCACAGGGATGCAGTTTTGTTCTCCCTCATAATCAGACTAAACTAAAAATAAAAAATTTCTACGTTGGCTACAAAAGTTCAGCTCCAAAAGTCATTTTTTAAATTAAAAACTTCAATTTTTGGGTAAGAAAGTGATTTTAGAAGTGGAATATGCATCATCAATTCATAATTTTTGGTCGGTTATTTCTTATGTGAGTGTTATATGGCTATATGGTATGAACATTAATTTTCAATTACTCTTGATATGGAACTTATTGACAGAGAGGAATAAATACATCAGAAAATTTAGAGATATAATAATAGAGATAATAAGATAAAATAAAGAATCCATAAAGTCAGTAACCCACAACTGCAATCTGGAAAATTGTATGTTCATAAACCCTATCTGGTATCTGGTCAGCAACAGTGTCAAATTTTTCAAGTCCGCATAACCGCATAACATCCACATTGTTGTTTGAACCAAAGTATGTGAGGAATCGGAAAACCGTACAGTTGTCCAAAAAAAATAATTGACTGCTCATTCTGTGTTTGTACATTTCAGTGCTTTAACTACTAAGGAACTGTAAGTCATGTTTATACAATAATCTGGATGCAACTGATGTAAACTATTTTGCATGGCAAAAACAATGTATGCGCACTTATACTTTTTCCAGTATTTACCTTGACAAAGGATACAGTTGTTATCCGAAAGCTCGGAAACAAATCAATTTTGAAGACATCCAATCAATCCACGAACCTCCCTTACTCTAGATAACTAATATTACTAATTATGACGAAGATGCTGCAGTCAGTTTTTTAAAAATCATTTCTTCGCAACTTCTTCGGAAACTTAAATATACTCTATTATTAGTCATTATTAAAGTAGTTAGGTGTAGCAGTTAGTAACAAATTAATCGCAACATGACAAAACAATCAATTGTTGCTAAACATTAGGTCATGAAAAACAAAATACGTTTACATTGTTTTCTAAACATTTAAGCAACTCAATAATACTATAGTATTAATAGTTTCCGAAGTCCAGACTTTAAATATTAGGGCTCTGTTGAGAAAAAGATCTGCATGTAGTGTCAATACAATGAAGCACTATCTGCAACATTTAATTGTTTTGGCTATTTTATTAGATTTTTCCTCCACTCACCCCAAACAAGGAAGGTATTAGTTAAAAAAATATTATATTGCTCAAAATCATGTCTTGATTCACTTATCTTTGCTCAAAAGTTTCAAACTTTTGTTTAAAAACAAACTTAACAGAAATTTGATTTCTGAATAAGTATATATAAGGTAAGTCAGTAAGAGTTTCATTGTGTATACTTGCCAGCCTCTTAGAAGCTGAACTTCTAATTTTACCCGTTTCGATTGTTCAAATAGCAAAATTTTATTTCCTTTGGATGAACGAATGGATTTCGTTTGAATTCAATAGGGCAGAATAATTTTAAGTGCAACTATCAAACTTAAATTTAGATATGACGATATTTTTTTTTTCATTTCAATAAATTGAAAAGTTAGTGTATTTTTCAGATCATGGAGTCAAAATGGTCGCCGAGGATATTCAACAACTATTTTTGCAGTGATACAATCCGTACCTGGACAAAACACTGTAGCGGGGAGAGACAGTTTGCTGAAGCCCGTGTGCTACTGTGATTATCCGGATAGACACCGTGTGAGCTGCGGATCCAGTTGTCCGACTCCTTCGACAACTCCTAGACCAACTCCTAGACCAACTTCTAGGCCAACTCCTACGCCAACTTATAGGCCACAAAAAACCACCACTACAAATCCCACGACAAATCTACTCATATCAATTGCAAGTGTAATTGCCCTTGGCTGAATGACCCTGAAAATATCTTTGAAAATGAATATAACAAGAAATTTTCTTTCCTAATATCTTTTGCAAACTGATGTTTATATAAACCAGAGAATAGGAGTCATGATAATAATACAACCTAATGTCATATGATCATTTATTTTATTCGACGGATAAATTTTTTCAAGAGTTCATTGCAATATTTCCACATCATCAATCATCATCACAAAACTTCACGCAAAAATTTTTTCAATTCGATAAGATTTTTGCCTGAATTTTGCCAAAGTACCAAGATGCACGCGCTTGTGACTACGACACGGACTAAATATGAATTGATTCATGTTGATATTAATTATTTAGTTTATATGAATTATGAATTATTAGTTTTTGAAAAAATTCCATACAAATATCATCTTTTTATTTCACCAGTGCGGAGTTCTTCTTTTCTCCTTTTTTTGTACAGTAAGTACAGTCTATCTTAAACGAATCATTCGAACAAGATTTTGCAATCCGACATTCTTTTTTACTTTTTTGGTCACCCTCATAGAAATGTAGATAATATATACTATATACAGTCAGTTACGATACGATCTAGTCATCATTTTAGTCTTGAACTTCTTCTTTTGAGCATTTATGCAGCATGAAGAATGTCATAACATAGGATGATAGTGATGGTTTAGATATCTGTTTGACCTTTCAGGGTTACTTGACATAAACCATCCAGCTTTGTGGAGTGGAAAATCCAATATTTGCAAAATGATAAAATCCTAGTGATTTTGATGCTATTATTTGTTTAATTTACTCTTTTATTTGTATATTGCATGTTGAGTAAACTAATTAATTCCCTGGGTGTGTGATATGCGCAAATAAATGTACGGTCAGTATTGATTCAGTTAAGATTGTCTGAGAGCTGAGAGCTTTTTCTGGGGTCAATTAGTGTCGAGTGCTTTTTGGTGATATGTAAATATTTCGAGTTATCGATAGACAATAACTTACAGTGAAATATGATAATGAATAAAAACTGACTGCAATCCAAATTGAAAGCTTTTTCAGAATTAACAAATACAACTCTTACCGTCAAATAAGAATTAAAGATGAATTATTGATAACTGATGATTATTTCACGATTTTTTTTATTTTTCTAAGAAACATTAAAAAAACCAACGATTCAGTGTATAAGTTTTTTCCAATGTTTCTTGTGATGTATTTAGGGAATTATCTTGAATTCTGATACGCGTTTGTTAGACACGAATCATGCATTTGTACGCCATCTAATGGCTTTTTTTTGGACATTTATTCATTCAGCATGCGACCTTGTTCACTTCTTATTCAGCGCTCTAATAATTATTGTGATATTGCTTAGGATAACACAACATAGACCTACAGAGGAAAGCTTATAATATGTTAGTTTGGAATACGATGCATGAAGGGCATAGATCACGCCCAAAATACTAGGAAGCATTTCATGAAGGATTCTATAGAAGTTTTAGCCGTGAAAATATTTTTAACAACACTTTTTTATTTGCTCCAATTTGCACTTTTCAACTTTTCAATGAATATTTTCTCAGCACCTGATGAATTGTAGATTGTATCTGTTCTATATAGTACGATTTTGCAAAATTTGAATTTCAAGGCCTCATTTCTTGCACTAGGATGACCTGAAGTCCGGTTGTTCCAAATTTCCCGTAGCATTGATATTTTGTGCAGAATTAGATGTGCCTGTCGACTGATGTCTGTTATTAGAGTTGTGAAATTCTGTGCACAAAATCACAATACTCACAATATACAATATTAATTTTAGCAATCAATCAGTTTTAGATTATACCTGGTATTGAAAAATTAATATTATGAATTCCACTTTGATTTCTCGCATTCCTTCCAATTCCTAAACAATTACGCTCTTCATTTGTATTTGAGTTCAATGTGCGAATATTCGCCGTTCTCGGATTCATTATCAACATTCGACAATTATTTCTTGATCTTCTATGTCTCCGATTATGTTCAAACTGTCGACAGTTCAAATGATCGTTGTAGATTTCATCATATCTGGGCGGTGGTTCCAAATTCCGTGTGGCCGAAAAGTATTGATACATGGACGTCATTGAATGACTATTGTTGCTGATTGCAGGGACTAGATTCTCATTTTCAAGGGAAATTTCAGGAAAATTTCGTAAATTTGTTTGATTTGAGATTTGATTTTGACTGCAGATAGGAGATGAATCCAAATTTGGTATCGAGTAGATATCTGTGATAGCAATATGAATATGTTTTGATTTCAAGCTTTGAAAACTTTACAATGAGTTTCATACGTAAGATATCAAACCAATAAGGTAAGAAGTTTGCAAAAATCTTTCATTTAATTAAGTTTCTCATTCCAATTATCTTTCTAAACGCAAAAAAAGTCAAATTTGCTTTGATACACGTTTTAGGTATTTTTAATCTGAAAATTAGTTAATTCGGGAATCAAACCACGAAAAATTGCCACTTTTATTTTTTTAAATAGGCACGATCCCATAAGCCCTGTACCAGGCTAAAAATTACTAGCAGTAATTTTAATTAATAGACTTTTGAAGCACAGGAAAATTTTTCCTTTGGAATTTAGCTTACCTGAAGTAAATGAGAGCTGGGGGCGCCGTTTTCTGTAGATAACACAGCAGGAGCAATAGAAACATGAAATCATAATCAACACACATATGAGAGCCAATAGACTTCCAATTGCCACCAAAATCCCTGGTCTGCGTAAAGTTATCATCATCAGAAAAAAAAATCACTTTATACTCAAAAAAATTTCAAATATGAAATTTTTTGCAATAATAATTTTTCTCTTACCCAGAATAATGTCCCAAGAAGTTATCAACTTGCTTAATTTTTGTCGTGTCCACTTGATCTTCACCAAATTCAGGATCCTCACTAGTGTCGTAAAATGGAGTAATACTAGAACCCCCAAAAAGGGAAATACCGGTGCAACAATACTTGTTGAATGCTGTCCCGCAGCAATACACTATAGTCTCAGACGGGCAGTAAAATCCCGTGTTCCATTTCCCATATGAGTCGCCATAGCCGGAACAATAACCGGCATTCAGTACTACAACATTATATCAATTAGCATTCTTTACAATTCAAGACATTTTGACGAGAAAATGGGACATAAAAAATCGTGTTTACAAATTAGAAACTATATTCTCTCATTTTCGGGCAAACCCAAAGCGTCTCTTTGAATAACTCACAGCAAAGATGATGTTTGCTGCGAGCTTCTTTTTAAAAATTATTTGAATCTCAAATTAAGTCATAATTATTAAATTTTCAACGTTTTTTATGATTTTTTTTATCTAAAACAGTTGCTCTGTTTCATGCAAATAATCAATCAACATACGTTACGTGCTACGTGTTTTCACTATAGAATGTTTAAGGCTATCAAAAATTGTAATTAAGGATATGATGCATGCATGCAAAAAAATTTTTTTCCAGTTTTGTATTTAAATTGTCAATTCTGAAAACGCCTGTCATTCTATTTGGTGTAAAGTTAATGTTCTGCAAAGCCATCTTCATTTCCCTTGTATTTATTGCTTAACAAATGACAATGTGTACGTACGTCAAAGCGACTCTGGCATTTCACCTCATCAATTATTTAGCTCCATAGTGTGGAGGACAGAAATAGAATGCAAGGTTTACATGTGTTCATTGGAAAGATAAGGGAAAAGAAAAGATCCAGAAAGTAATGTTTTTTGCATTGTACAATAGATTTACTCGGGATGTCTCGTAACTTATGTTGTCAAAATAGCGTTAACTTTTTATAGCGTTAGCGTTTAAAAAAAATCTATTCTAACTTATGGTAAAAAAATTAAAATACACCAATTAGAATTCCGTATTTTCTTCATTAAATACTACGAAACCCGGAATAGACCTTTTAGTTATTTAAACAAATGCATTCGTTGTTTTAGGCAAATGTGAGAAAATCTCACTTTCATTCTTTTTAGTTCGGTTCATTTACACTATCTCTTGTGTGAACTAAAACAGAGCAACATTTTGGCACAAACTCAACTAACTTTAGTTTTATTGTTGTAATATTGTACCTACGGCTCACAGTGTAGGAAAACCAGATTTTTATAATGTTTTTGCGGCTGAATTTTGGAAATTGAAAAAAAAAGTTTTGATGAAATTTCTCAGCATATCTTACGGCTAATTAGCAGTATAGTACTATTTTATGCTTGGGAGTATATTTTTTTCCAAATCTAATGCTTGTGCAAGTCGCAATATCAAAAATTACGGTCGGTAGCAATCGCAAACGTGCAATGTTCTATTGTTTTCTGTCACTCACTTTTTTATAATTGGCAGAATAGAGTGGGCATGCATTGAACTTTTGAATGATCTTTACTTGGCCTCAGAACAATTTGTAATGCATTGCGTCAAGTGCGTAATAAATTCTCTTTCCTTTCCCATTATCATTTCTATTCTAAGTGAAAAGTTTTTATATTATGTTTTTGTTTTGTGGGATACATATTTTTCAGGCTTTTGGGCTTCCGAAAATGTTGAGAGTTTTAGATTCGAAAGAATAAACGTTGACAAATTTCAAGAAAATCAGATTTTTAGGAAGTGGTCATCTTCATAACCAAGATTTGACAGCATCAAAAAAAGTCAGAAACCTCAGAAAATTTCATATATGCGTATTCCAAAGAAACTAAAAACTTCAAACATGCGGAATCCAAAGAAATTAAAAATTTCAAACATGCGGAATCTAAAGAAATTAAAAATTTCAAACATGCGTAATCCAAAGAAATTTAAAATTTCAAACATGCGGAATCCAAAGAAATTAAAAATTTCATAAATGCGTATTCTGTAACTGTGCAAAATTTCAATAATGCGGGTTCTAAAACTGTGCAAAAATTCATAAATGCAGATTCTAAAGCTACTCAAGATTTCAAAAATGCGGATTCTTAAGCTGTGCAAAATTTTAATGTGTTTTTAACGCAGCAAGAAAAAAATTTGCTTTATACACTCACCTTGATGGGTCTCCTCTAGTAAATTCGGGAGCACCATTTTTAGAAAAATTGAATTCACTTCTTCTGATCTCTCCAAACAAAATAACCTGCAATTTCTAATACTCCAACTTGCATAAAACTAAAAAATCCTATCAAAATCTTTCTAGAATAATCCGGCCTTCCAAAGTTGTTCACACATTTGCGAATTAACATGCAAAATGAACTTCATTGCTTGCTGAAAACCACTGCAGAATATTTATTTGGCACAATGGAAAACTGGCTGTTTATGAATGGAGTAGTAAAAGGCAACTAACTGTTATTCCGGCAACAGTTCCAAATGAATCTTCCTTTAGTATAAGAAAGTGTCGATGGCTATTTCTATTCACTTTCAGTTTGGCAAATTCTATTATCAAGTCTGTCTGCACCGAATACACTATAGTCAGTCAGTCACAGTTCGTAGTTCGTATTTAATAGTTTACTCATTCTATAGCTAATGGTATTTGCCAGCAGCTAATAGATTTAAAATCCAAGTATAGTTTACATGACAGTAACTCAATAGCTAAAGCATTGTGGAGTCGGACAAAATTTACTTATGTTAAGGTGGGGGACACAATACGTTTTGAAATGGAAAATCAATTTTTCATTTGTCTTAATTATGGAAAATAACATGGGAAAAAACTCGGAATTAAGGGATATTCCTTACGGTTCTCCGATTTTGGCTATGGCCACATGTGTATTTGGATGGATGATGGATGTAAAACATAACATTTTTGAGTCAGCTTATGTATGGGAATCTGATATTTTTTGGACTTTTTTTGAACGTGCTTGAAAAATAATTGATGAAGAATGTCATCTTTCAGGTTGAAACGGTGAGCATGAATATTGTGCTGCTTAATTGTTGGCAGGAAACTAATGCATTACTTTTTTGAATGTTGGCTGATACGTAGATGTATAAAAATTAAAAATACCAACAAAATTTTCAAATTTAACTTTTTTGTCACACGCTACAGCAAAAAAATTTTCACATTGGATAGAATTTTACTTCTGACAATAAGGTATATCTTTCGAATGGTTAATGTCAGTCCAAAATCCAACATGATATAGAAAAAATAATTGCATTAGTTCTGAAACGGGATGCAATATGCTCGCCACATTTTGCAAAGATCAGTTTTTCTCCGCTTAACTTGGTAGTCTAATTTGGAACAAAAAATTTATATCCTTCAACATTAAAATCTTCACATTTTGTGTTGTGGACTTTAGAAATGAATGGACGAATTTTTTTGTCGCCTGCAAATCTAAACTAATAAACAGGATGCACAATAAAATGCCAGTTTTTTTGCTTATGATATAAGATTTTGTTTTCACAATGTGTTTCGGCCATGACTTATATAGGAATATTAACTTTCAAAAATTTCAAATACTCCAGATACTTACACTTTCTTTGTGACCAAGATGATTATAGTTATTTGAAAATTCAGAGTATTCCGTATCTATGGATTTATGAGCAATGCGCTGTGATGCTGTACATACGAAAAAGTCAAATATGGACTCATTAAGGAATCGCAGAAGACAAATTCTACCTCTCCTTAAGCACAGCCTAAGGTTTGATTTTGAAGAGAAGAAAGTTTTACTGTGCGAAGCGCTTCAGATATTTCGCTCATTTCGCCGAAGGTTCATCTTCCATGCATGTACAATGAAATTTTCAATTATTATGTTTAACTTTTATTATTTCATTCACAGCAAAAATTACATTTCACAATTCATGAAATTTGCATAGTAATAGTAGCTATAAATTAATGAGTAAAATGTGTTATCTTACTTTATTGCATATAAAGTTTATCTGGCAATACAATTGTCACTGCTTAGGGCACGTGAAAAATTAAATCAGGTAAAAAAAATTGTTTTAGGTATTTTATTGAGGAATCGAAGTTGACAAAAACTGAAACTTCAAAATAACTTATCAAATAAAAATATTTAAAAATTATCATCCGAAATTAAATGACTATCTGTGTATAGCGACAAGTTTAAGTCAAACTTAATTAAGTCCCTTAAATATTTTTTCGTAGACACAATTTTTGTATTTATAAACGACAGGATTTATTACAAGTTTATTAAAGTAAAATAGGATTTAGCGAACTAAGAATTGAGAGCAACGTTAAGCTGTCCTAACCAACGGAAAACCTTGTAATGAAACAAATATCTGTCTGGATTTCAGCTATGTTAGTACAACAAAAAAAAACAAATTTTTAGGCAAATTGAGTGGTGTGTTTGTTATGAAGTTTACGGTTGCATGCGTTATAATTTAAGGTCCATTTAATAGTTAACAAGAACACTTGTTTAAAAAAAAGGTAGAGATTATGAAGGGAGAGTTGGGTCCCTTCTACTTTGATGACCTTAGCTTTGAACTTGTTTAGGAAGAGACCTTTTTTTCACTTTACTTTTACATAGCACATATGTTTTAGGTGTGTGTTCCCATATGGTACCATCCACATCTAAAAATAATAAGTTTGCTTGACAATCGTGAGAATATTTCTAGTTGCCAGTTCACGAAGTAAGTTTTGTATTGTAAACGTAGTCACTAAATAGTATACTAATTGGCTAGCTAAATTTGTAAAAAGGAGTTACAACTTTAAGAGAGGGATCATTCTTATTTTGGTTCGTTCAAAGAGCTGAGCTGAATCTCACTTCAGTCGTTCTTCTAGATAAACTTGGCCTTCACTCAACTCTCGCGAAAAATTGTGTTTGAGAGGTCTTAGAGTAAAAACTACCTTTGATTGGCAAATATGAGGTAAAACTTTATTTCTTTCTAGATAACAGAGTATAAAAGCATACCGCCATGAGTAGCGACATAAAATTTAGTGGCCCGTACACGATGAGGGTCTTTTTAATTGCCCCTAATGCGAACCTGGGACTAAGAAACTGTGACCAGCAATCAATTTATTGGTTATACTGTGTGTACTTGTGAGGAACTGCTCGCGTGAGTGGGAGAAAAACATTACCTCAAGATGAATTGAGTGCTAAAAAAAAGACGCATCACAGTTAATATGACATGCTACTATTTGTCCATGATTCCCAAGGAGAGTATTCAAAAAACCATATAAAGAAACCACATATTGTATAGCTGATGAACAAAGATCTGTGAAAAATATAGAGCTATTAATCAAGTCATCAGGTCACCTAAGTTAGCAAAGCTGTCAGTAATTCCAAAACAATTCTCTGGGAAAGCCCAAAATAATGCCAGTATGTAGATACATCAATTTATTTAAAAGAGCCGCAAAATGTAATTTATGGGTGACGACACAAAGGCAGCCTATTTTCCAGCTTAGTTAAAGGGGAATGCAGCACCGTGGTTTGAATCATATTCTAAACAGCCTAACTTTGCAGCCAACACATGAAAAGAAGTTTCTACAGTTTTCAAGGATGCTGTTACATCAACTTTACGCCTGGAGATAGCCCAGTTGAAGCTTTAAAAAAAACAGCACATGATTATATCCAGGAATTGATAAACTTAGCTAGAAGATTAAAAAGTAAAGTAGGTAAAAATAGCAAGGAATGACAGGAAGCATTTATTATTACAGCTATGCGGCCCAGTTCCTTGGATAAACTTTAACTTTTCAACTTTCTAGACCCAAAAACATTGGATGAATTACTTGCATATGTGAGAAAAATGTATGAAACAAGACTCCTTTATACACATTCAGAAGAAATTCAAGAACAACTGGATATTGAAACTCAACAGCCCGTCAAAAGTACTTTGAACCAAATCATTGAAGCATTGAACAAAATGCTTGTAGTTATGAATAAACATATTGAAAAAATTGATACTTTGGCTCTTCAAGAACAAGAAATGTTATGAAGTAATTGCTTCTCCATCTAAAATTATGTTCTTTGTCATTTTATGACAATATTTCCGATCGCATGATTTTGTTATCTTTTCATGCAGTAAATGTTCTCATGGTTTAGGAATGTGAAACAATTAATATTGTTATGAAGCGTAGGCTTCATTTTATCGAAAATTATGCCATTTCTAAAAAAGCAATTAACTTTGCATTAAATGACAAACATAAAATGTTCTCATGATTAAAGAATGTTATGCAATTATTATTGCAGATGCTACGTCAGCAATCTTTGTTTTAAGATCTAGTTAGTTAGTATTTAGCCAGCTAAAATAATATTCCTAAATAATATTCTCCATGTTAAAGCATACAATGTTGTAAGTCCTATCATTAAAAGTGACAAAAGTGTTGTATTACAGTTTTGTTCACACTCTTTTAGACGTAAATAGGTCCGAGTCATAAAGATCACGGACCATAAAAATGCTTTCTTAAAACAAAGTCTTCGGGTACGTACTTGTACTTACGTAAATGTCTTAATTATAGTAGTGCTCTAATTTAAGGGAGTTATTAGTTATACGTGTGAACTAATGTAAATAAATAGCTACTTACACTAGGATGACAATCATAGTTTTAAGGGTACATATTTTGTGTAGCTAGGTGAAATGTGTACGTATATGAAAGAATTGGTGACATTATGATTATTCTGATTCATGCCTTCTAACTGCTTGGAAGAAAAATAAACTCAAAAACGAAATCGTAAAATCTAAAATTTAAAACTCAGTTTGGTTTTAAGTGCTTCGTTTTTCCAAATTCATAAAAAACACTCATAAATCCTCACACCACCTGTAACTGAAGGCACAATATAACAATATTTTAGACGCAATGTCAGCAATCTTTGTCTTAGATTCAGTTAGCTAGTCAGTAGCTAAAATGATATTCTTTAAAAATATCCCCTATGTTGAAGCATACAATGTTATAAGTTCTATCCTTAAAACGTGACAAAAGTGATGTATTACACCTTTGTTCACACTTTTTCTCGAAATAAACAAGTCCAGGTCATAAAGATCACGGACCATAAAAATTATGGCTAAAACAAAATCTTCGGGTACGTACTTATACGTACACAAACTATGCAATAATAAGCGATGCTCTAATCTTAGTAATCTATGTGTTAAACATAATATTAGTACGTACTTACACTAGAAGAGTAATTGTAGGTTTGAGGGTACATGTATTTAGTGGCTGGGTGAAATGCATGTGTGTATGTGACTAATATTACTCAACTAGATTATTATGATTTTTGCCTCCTTACTGCTTGGAAGCAACAAATAAACTCGGGAACAAGTCGTGAAATTTATGTCTTGAGTAGTTTTCAATTTTGTTAAAAATTCTTCAAAAACTCATATAAATACCCACGCTACCTACATATAATCGAGGCAACCACATAACAATACTAATAACCCAAGTTTTTCAAATCGGCAATCAGCGACCGTATAGCCGTGGTCGTGGAGCAGTACATGGTTCATGGAGAGGCACAAGCAACGCCTATAATAACAAATACAGACAGTGTGCATTCACTTCACATGGACTTAAGTTGTATGGTTGGAGTTCCCTCATTACCGTTACCAGATGTCATATCATCCGCTACAAGCATATTCAACCCAAACACCACAATATAATACCCACGAACAGTACGCAGCTGCTCAACTTCCAGCTCCAGGCTACCCTATTCTCGCCCTACCACAAGGAAATTAATCCCAATAACAGTTGACAGCCAATGGATATGGCTGTCAACGAGATGTTCGTCACATTTGCTATCATGACGGACAGGTACCAGAAGAGGCAGGTCCTTGACACTGGCGCCGCTGGGAATTTACTCGTTGGAATCGAAGATAATGGACAGATGTTCGATGGTTCAAAGGACCAGGCACTGTCCGAGTTCTACGCTAAGTAGAGAAAAGAGCAGTTGTCGAATACCTTAACTACGAAAGTTATTGGGGAGTATAAATATACATTACTGGAGTTAAGTATTCCAGACTAGAAGAGCAAACAACATAATCCCAATATGTTTCTCAAAATTCAAGAAACTAGAGCCTGTATACATAAACCTTTCAATAAACACAGGATATGCACAGCCTATGAATGTTTTAACAGTTGGACCAACCACACATAGCTTCACCAAAATATATGGAGTCATAAATTGTATCCCCTCAAAGATCGTCATCGATATAAGCTTAGCTGTCGGTTAAGTGGACTCAAAATTTGTAGACACTTGGGAATTACAATCCTATAAAATCAATTTAGTAGTAGCTGATGGAGGACATTCATCTTTACTAGGAGCTTGTGAGGTGATAATTGAACTGGTAATTACTCCGCCTGTTCAACAAGTGTACATAGTACAAAGCTTTCGTTTTAATGCTGGAAACAAATTTTCAACAACGATACAAAAAATTCCGAATTATGAAACGAATATTAGTGCAACTGAATAAAAAGTATACCCCTTTAAGTTGAGAGGTTGTAAAGGAGGCAATGAGTATTCCAAACATATTGACTCAGCAGACAAAAGATAATGTGTGAGTAAAGAAAAAAACATGATTCGTAAACACATAGTAATTTTATGTTTTAGTTTAGTTTAAGTTATTTTATTTTAATACACAGAAGGAGTTTTTACAGAACTTCGCTTCCTTGTATTAATTCCAGAGCCCAAGTAATTACCTGTTTGTTGTTCCTGGTTGCCTGTTATCCAGTCGCCTCGATTCCCGCGAGCTTGGGTAGCGTTTTGCTAGTTGCAGAAGAGGTGCTTAACGCCTTAGTCCCAGGAGGAGTTGGAGGATTCGTGGCATCGGTGCTAATCGGGCTTGGGCGTGCTGGTGAATTCGCAGAGAGAGAGTAAAATTTATAATACTCTCTTGCGTACAGTACAGTACAACGTGCTTTTTGCGCATCACTTGAACAATGTAATTCACCTATCATTGCAATCTCGAGCTATTGAGGCTACAGTTACCAATAGTTTTGATATCGCTCTCTTTTTTTTCAAGAAAATGCCAAAAGAATTTTAACTAGTCGTTCTCTTGACATGTTATTTGCAGATGTACTAAGCTATTTCTGTTTATTAATTTTAAATCCATTCATTTTAGTCTTCAGTTATTTATTCTGTTCCTCTGTTATCATTTTGTTGTAGTAGAACCGTACAACAAATACTCATTTACTTTCAGTTTTTAATATTTTGTTTGTTTGTATTTTGTTACCAATTAATATCATTTATGTATCTCTCTATCATTAAAAAAATTTGGAACCCTATGGATATTTCCTGTTGGGGTTTCCTTTGTTAATTAAACCTATACATACATACATTCAAGATCGTAAGAATTAAGTAAGAAAACATTCGACCATAATCCATTGAATAGTGGCATTAACAGAAATAAGTTAGGTTAACTGAAACGCCAAATACTGGAAGCAAGTATATTATTACAAGAGACAACAACAACATACATAAATACATTGCATAGCTCCTCTAGCTGTCAACAAGTAAACAGATTCCGTTCTGTGCATATTATACATGAAATACACAACTGAAACTGTCTACTGTAACTGAAAATGAACTGAACTCCATGGCTTATTATAACTACATACAGGAGACGCTTGCTGTTGATTGATGTTGAAAACAAGATAGCTAAGACACAAATAGAAAAATTATATTGGGGTATAGAGCACATATTTTCAACTCCCCTTTTTTTGCCGTGCGCGAGTGCACAAAAACTAACCTGGAATATTCTTTAAAGAATACGCTCACACCGTGGATGATGGTGCTATGGTGCTATTAACCGTGAAAGCTACACTCATTGTTTGTAACGCAACAAATGAACTAGACACAGGAACATTGCGTGCTGTATGTAGGTTCGGCCCGTTTTTCATGTGTTCAGTGGAGGACTGTGAGCAGCCAGGCTGCTTTTTTGTAGTTTCCGATGATTGAGTAGTGCACATCAACAACAATAGTTGCAACATTGAAAAATAAACTTTTTCGCAGTTTTTTGAGCTTTTTCATTTTGTCCAACAGTACCATGACAAGTTATACACCGAAAGCTTTTGGAAAAATATGTGCCCAGAACAAAGGCTTACTACAAGAGTATCTCATAAATTCTTATGAGGGCGAAGTAATTGTTGCATAACAACAACCAAATGACAGCAGAATTACGGTAGAAACTCCACAAGACTACAGACATGACTTTGAGCAGTGTCAAGTATGCAGATAGAAGAATCATGTGACTGCTCATTGCCTTTTTTTAACCAACCCATGACCAATGTGTAAAAAGCTTAGGCATTTTGCCAGCTGCCAAAAACCAGGAAAACTGAAACAATCACCATCATTCCTCCGGATGGATGCTGAAGAGAAACCGAAGCAGATTTCAGTTTTAGAGAGTAACAATATAACTAAAATATAGGTTCAAGTTAATTGTATTTCTAGCACTATAGTCATAGATAGTGGAGCTGCAGCATGTATAGTAACACATAGCCTAGTAGCTCATGGAGATATTCAACCAATAGAGAATGTTAAGCTAAAAGGAGCGACAGGCAGCACCATACCCTTATTGGGTACCGCTGAAACAGTAATAGAGTTGGGGGATGCACCTCTAGTGAAACACAAAGTGTATGTAGTTGAAGATTTTCCGTATAATCTTCTACTGGGAACAGACTTCCATAGGAAATACAAGACTGTATTAGACCATTCTATGGAAATTTTTATATTACAGGAGACGAGTATTCCTCTATTAAACATTAATAAATCTGCAATGGGAAATGAGGAGGATAGTAGTAAGGAAATAATGTACAACAATTTATTCATAGAAACTAAAACATAGATTTTTTGTAAAGATGATGTTATTATTAAGTCCAAGACAATACAATTAGTACCGGTTATTACTACTAGTAAACTAGAATATGCCGGTGTATTCGCTGCGACTGGTGTGCACCAAAGATGTTCATAAATGAAGACAGTTTAGAAGATATAAGAGTTCCACAAATCAATCTATCGGAGAAATAAATAACAAGAACAATTAAATCGAAGACACCAGTTGGCTAACTGGAATTCCTGGGTAATCAAACCAAAACAGAACAAATCAACCTAGCTAACAAACAGACTGAAGTCGAGGAAACACAGAATGACATCTAAAAAGACAAACACTTAAGAAAAAATATCCTTAACAATCAATGAAGAACTGCAAGATGAATTAAAATAAGTTAAAGACGAATTTAAACAAGCATTCGTATACGGATAGACGATAAGCAAGATTTAGGGATTCAAACACACAATTGAATTGAAACCGAACTACATTGTGGTTCCAAGAATGCCGTATAGGAAACCAGCCCACTTAGAAAAGTTTGAGTTACTAGAAAAAAGCATTCCAGAACACAGCAGCAGTCCATGGAGCAAGGGAACTGTGATAGTTTCTAAAGGTCATAAGAGATAGGAAACGGAGCCGAGATTCTATATTGTTTACAGACCACTGAACAAACAAATCATTAAAATTAGTTATTAATTACCCATATAGAATCAATTTTGGACTTGATAGACAGTAATTTTAAATTTGTAACTTTGTTGGAGTCTAATAAGGATTCCTGGTCCATATACATGGAATCCAAGTCTATACAATATACTGCCCTTTTAATAAACGGAGGACACCATGAATGGAAGGAAATGCCATTGCGGTTATGTAACGTCACAGCTACATACCAAAGGGTCATGTAAACGAATGTATTGGAACTACCTTGGGGAACAACACTAGTATTTGTATATGATATTATAGTGATCGGAGCCAGATTTTACGAATTTAAACCTCTATAGCCGCAGTATAGATTTGTTTGGAGGGAAGCTGTATTAGCCTATTCATTCTATTAATTTTGATGGCAGACTAGAATACGACGTCGATTTATGAAGTGACTTTTGCGAAGAATTGCAGAAACTATATACACAAGACCTCGCATATTTTCTATAGTCAAATGAATCAGGGCTTAGCTAGGCACAAGACTTTAAAACCACGTCAGCCCCAGATATATGTCAGGATAAGATATAAGTCAAAATATTTCAGGATTCCACAGTAGTTGACAATTCTTTTGCTGTCTGCCTAGACTGGTAACCCTTATAAAATATACCACGCAATTTCAGAGCCTTATTCATGCTTAGGAGGATTTCTCCAATAACTCCACTCCACATACAAGAATGGCCTCCTTGAATGCCATTCACTTAGTAGTATAACAAATTTTGAAGGATTCAGCAGCTGCAATCCCTTGGTCAGAATTACAAGATTCCTACATTATCAGGCGCTTAGGACTGAATTGAGTATTACAATTAAGCAGTTTGGTTATTTTTCAAGCAGTACGATTATCTTAATCCGGTGTGATCAGCTCCTGCCAGTTACACATCTTTGAGATAGCTCCCATACCTGCGTAGAGGAGAGATAAGCCTAAATGAAAGTTAGTCGTTGGACTCACTAACGCTTAACATTACTGAAATATAAGAACTTACCCGGGTTCAAATACCCGCTACTGTACAAATGTTGCCATCATTTTCCAGCTTGTAACTATTTCTGTGGAACATCCCGCTGACGTTGACTGTGATATACTTGATGTACTGCACCCTTTTGCAACGAGGTTTAGGTGCAATAGTAGCTTTTCTTCCATTTATTTCAAGAGCGGCAGCCTGGACATCGGGCATGGACAGTCTTTCGTCACATGTGCAACTGTCATACACCATGTCAACCATTTACTTACCGCATATTTTTGCAAATAATCAATCAACATACGTTACGTGCTACGTGTTTTCACTATAGAATGTTTAAGGCTATCAAAAATTGTAATTAAGGATATGATGCATGCATGCAAAAAAATTTTTTTCCAGTTTTGTATTTAAATTGTCAATTCTGAAAACGCCTGTCATTCTATTTGGTGTAAAGTTAATGTTCTGCAAAGCCATCTTCATTTCCCTTGTATTTATTGCTTAACAAATGACAATGTGTACGTACGTCAAAGCGACTCTGGCATTTCACCTCATCAATTATTTAGCTCCATAGTGTGGAGGACAGAAATAGAATGCAAGGTTTACATGTGTTCATTGGAAAGATAAGGGAAAAGAAAAGATCCAGAAAGTAATGTTTTTTGCATTGTACAATAGATTTACTCGGGATGTCTCGTAACTTATGTTGTCAAAATAGCGTTAACTTTTTATAGCGTTAGCGTTTAAAAAAAATCTATTCTAACTTATGGTAAAAAAATTAAAATACACCAATTAGAATTCCGTATTTTCTTCATTAAATACTACGAAACCCGGAATAGACCTTTTAGTTATTTAAACAAATGCATTCGTTGTTTTAGGCAAATGTGAGAAAATCTCACTTTCATTCTTTTTAGTTCGGTTCATTTACACTATCTCTTGTGTGAACTAAAACAGAGCAACATTTTGGCACAAACTCAACTAACTTTAGTTTTATTGTTGTAATATTGTACCTACGGCTCACAGTGTAGGAAAACCAGATTTTTATAATGTTTTTGCGGCTGAATTTTGGAAATTGAAAAAAAAAGTTTTGATGAAATTTCTCAGCATATCTTACGGCTAATTAGCAGTATAGTACTATTTTATGCTTGGGAGTATATTTTTTTCCAAATCTAATGCTTGTGCAAGTCGCAATATCAAAAATTACGGTCGGTAGCAATCGCAAACGTGCAATGTTCTATTGTTTTCTGTCACTCACTTTTTTATAATTGGCAGAATAGAGTGGGCATGCATTGAACTTTTGAATGATCTTTACTTGGCCTCAGAACAATTTGTAATGCATTGCGTCAAGTGCGTAATAAATTCTCTTTCCTTTCCCATTATCATTTCTATTCTAAGTGAAAAGTTTTTATATTATGTTTTTGTTTTGTGGGATACATATTTTTCAGGCTTTTGGGCTTCCGAAAATGTTGAGAGTTTTAGATTCGAAAGAATAAACGTTGACAAATTTCAAGAAAATCAGATTTTTAGGAAGTGGTCATCTTCATAACCAAGATTTGACAGCATCAAAAAAAGTCAGAAACCTCAGAAAATTTCATATATGCGTATTCCAAAGAAACTAAAAACTTCAAACATGCGGAATCCAAAGAAATTAAAAATTTCAAACATGCGGAATCTAAAGAAATTAAAAATTTCAAACATGCGTAATCCAAAGAAATTTAAAATTTCAAACATGCGGAATCCAAAGAAATTAAAAATTTCATAAATGCGTATTCTGTAACTGTGCAAAATTTCAATAATGCGGGTTCTAAAACTGTGCAAAAATTCATAAATGCAGATTCTAAAGCTACTCAAGATTTCAAAAATGCGGATTCTTAAGCTGTGCAAAATTTTAATGTGTTTTTAACGCAGCAAGAAAAAAATTTGCTTTATACACTCACCTTGATGGGTCTCCTCTAGTAAATTCGGGAGCACCATTTTTAGAAAAATTGAATTCACTTCTTCTGATCTCTCCAAACAAAATAACCTGCAATTTCTAATACTCCAACTTGCATAAAACTAAAAAATCCTATCAAAATCTTTCTAGAATAATCCGGCCTTCCAAAGTTGTTCACACATTTGCGAATTAACATGCAAAATGAACTTCATTGCTTGCTGAAAACCACTGCAGAATATTTATTTGGCACAATGGAAAACTGGCTGTTTATGAATGGAGTAGTAAAAGGCAACTAACTGTTATTCCGGCAACAGTTCCAAATGAATCTTCCTTTAGTATAAGAAAGTGTCGATGGCTATTTCTATTCACTTTCAGTTTGGCAAATTCTATTATCAAGTCTGTCTGCACCGAATACACTATAGTCAGTCAGTCACAGTTCGTAGTTCGTATTTAATAGTTTACTCATTCTATAGCTAATGGTATTTGCCAGCAGCTAATAGATTTAAAATCCAAGTATAGTTTACATGACAGTAACTCAATAGCTAAAGCATTGTGGAGTCGGACAAAATTTACTTATGTTAAGGTGGGGGACACAATACGTTTTGAAATGGAAAATCAATTTTTCATTTGTCTTAATTATGGAAAATAACATGGGAAAAAACTCGGAATTAAGGGATATTCCTTACGGTTCTCCGATTTTGGCTATGGCCACATGTGTATTTGGATGGATGATGGATGTAAAACATAACATTTTTGAGTCAGCTTATGTATGGGAATCTGATATTTTTTGGACTTTTTTTGAACGTGCTTGAAAAATAATTGATGAAGAATGTCATCTTTCAGGTTGAAACGGTGAGCATGAATATTGTGCTGCTTAATTGTTGGCAGGAAACTAATGCATTACTTTTTTGAATGTTGGCTGATACGTAGATGTATAAAAATTAAAAATACCAACAAAATTTTCAAATTTAACTTTTTTGTCACACGCTACAGCAAAAAAATTTTCACATTGGATAGAATTTTACTTCTGACAATAAGGTATATCTTTCGAATGGTTAATGTCAGTCCAAAATCCAACATGATATAGAAAAAATAATTGCATTAGTTCTGAAACGGGATGCAATATGCTCGCCACATTTTGCAAAGATCAGTTTTTCTCCGCTTAACTTGGTAGTCTAATTTGGAACAAAAAATTTATATCCTTCAACATTAAAATCTTCACATTTTGTGTTGTGGACTTTAGAAATGAATGGACGAATTTTTTTGTCGCCTGCAAATCTAAACTAATAAACAGGATGCACAATAAAATGCCAGTTTTTTTGCTTATGATATAAGATTTTGTTTTCACAATGTGTTTCGGCCATGACTTATATAGGAATATTAACTTTCAAAAATTTCAAATACTCCAGATACTTACACTTTCTTTGTGACCAAGATGATTATAGTTATTTGAAAATTCAGAGTATTCCGTATCTATGGATTTATGAGCAATGCGCTGTGATGCTGTACATACGAAAAAGTCAAATATGGACTCATTAAGGAATCGCAGAAGACAAATTCTACCTCTCCTTAAGCACAGCCTAAGGTTTGATTTTGAAGAGAAGAAAGTTTTACTGTGCGAAGCGCTTCAGATATTTCGCTCATTTCGCCGAAGGTTCATCTTCCATGCATGTACAATGAAATTTTCAATTATTATGTTTAACTTTTATTATTTCATTCACAGCAAAAATTACATTTCACAATTCATGAAATTTGCATAGTAATAGTAGCTATAAATTAATGAGTAAAATGTGTTATCTTACTTTATTGCATATAAAGTTTATCTGGCAATACAATTGTCACTGCTTAGGGCACGTGAAAAATTAAATCAGGTAAAAAAAATTGTTTTAGGTATTTTATTGAGGAATCGAAGTTGACAAAAACTGAAACTTCAAAATAACTTATCAAATAAAAATATTTAAAAATTATCATCCGAAATTAAATGACTATCTGTGTATAGCGACAAGTTTAAGTCAAACTTAATTAAGTCCCTTAAATATTTTTTCGTAGACACAATTTTTGTATTTATAAACGACAGGATTTATTACAAGTTTATTAAAGTAAAATAGGATTTAGCGAACTAAGAATTGAGAGCAACGTTAAGCTGTCCTAACCAACGGAAAACCTTGTAATGAAACAAATATCTGTCTGGATTTCAGCTATGTTAGTACAACAAAAAAAAACAAATTTTTAGGCAAATTGAGTGGTGTGTTTGTTATGAAGTTTACGGTTGCATGCGTTATAATTTAAGGTCCATTTAATAGTTAACAAGAACACTTGTTTAAAAAAAAGGTAGAGATTATGAAGGGAGAGTTGGGTCCCTTCTACTTTGATGACCTTAGCTTTGAACTTGTTTAGGAAGAGACCTTTTTTTCACTTTACTTTTACATAGCACATATGTTTTAGGTGTGTGTTCCCATATGGTACCATCCACATCTAAAAATAATAAGTTTGCTTGACAATCGTGAGAATATTTCTAGTTGCCAGTTCACGAAGTAAGTTTTGTATTGTAAACGTAGTCACTAAATAGTATACTAATTGGCTAGCTAAATTTGTAAAAAGGAGTTACAACTTTAAGAGAGGGATCATTCTTATTTTGGTTCGTTCAAAGAGCTGAGCTGAATCTCACTTCAGTCGTTCTTCTAGATAAACTTGGCCTTCACTCAACTCTCGCGAAAAATTGTGTTTGAGAGGTCTTAGAGTAAAAACTACCTTTGATTGGCAAATATGAGGTAAAACTTTATTTCTTTCTAGATAACAGAGTATAAAAGCATACCGCCATGAGTAGCGACATAAAATTTAGTGGCCCGTACACGATGAGGGTCTTTTTAATTGCCCCTAATGCGAACCTGGGACTAAGAAACTGTGACCAGCAATCAATTTATTGGTTATACTGTGTGTACTTGTGAGGAACTGCTCGCGTGAGTGGGAGAAAAACATTACCTCAAGATGAATTGAGTGCTAAAAAAAAGACGCATCACAGTTAATATGACATGCTACTATTTGTCCATGATTCCCAAGGAGAGTATTCAAAAAACCATATAAAGAAACCACATATTGTATAGCTGATGAACAAAGATCTGTGAAAAATATAGAGCTATTAATCAAGTCATCAGGTCACCTAAGTTAGCAAAGCTGTCAGTAATTCCAAAACAATTCTCTGGGAAAGCCCAAAATAATGCCAGTATGTAGATACATCAATTTATTTAAAAGAGCCGCAAAATGTAATTTATGGGTGACGACACAAAGGCAGCCTATTTTCCAGCTTAGTTAAAGGGGAATGCAGCACCGTGGTTTGAATCATATTCTAAACAGCCTAACTTTGCAGCCAACACATGAAAAGAAGTTTCTACAGTTTTCAAGGATGCTGTTACATCAACTTTACGCCTGGAGATAGCCCAGTTGAAGCTTTAAAAAAAACAGCACATGATTATATCCAGGAATTGATAAACTTAGCTAGAAGATTAAAAAGTAAAGTAGGTAAAAATAGCAAGGAATGACAGGAAGCATTTATTATTACAGCTATGCGGCCCAGTTCCTTGGATAAACTTTAACTTTTCAACTTTCTAGACCCAAAAACATTGGATGAATTACTTGCATATGTGAGAAAAATGTATGAAACAAGACTCCTTTATACACATTCAGAAGAAATTCAAGAACAACTGGATATTGAAACTCAACAGCCCGTCAAAAGTACTTTGAACCAAATCATTGAAGCATTGAACAAAATGCTTGTAGTTATGAATAAACATATTGAAAAAATTGATACTTTGGCTCTTCAAGAACAAGAAATGTTATGAAGTAATTGCTTCTCCATCTAAAATTATGTTCTTTGTCATTTTATGACAATATTTCCGATCGCATGATTTTGTTATCTTTTCATGCAGTAAATGTTCTCATGGTTTAGGAATGTGAAACAATTAATATTGTTATGAAGCGTAGGCTTCATTTTATCGAAAATTATGCCATTTCTAAAAAAGCAATTAACTTTGCATTAAATGACAAACATAAAATGTTCTCATGATTAAAGAATGTTATGCAATTATTATTGCAGATGCTACGTCAGCAATCTTTGTTTTAAGATCTAGTTAGTTAGTATTTAGCCAGCTAAAATAATATTCCTAAATAATATTCTCCATGTTAAAGCATACAATGTTGTAAGTCCTATCATTAAAAGTGACAAAAGTGTTGTATTACAGTTTTGTTCACACTCTTTTAGACGTAAATAGGTCCGAGTCATAAAGATCACGGACCATAAAAATGCTTTCTTAAAACAAAGTCTTCGGGTACGTACTTGTACTTACGTAAATGTCTTAATTATAGTAGTGCTCTAATTTAAGGGAGTTATTAGTTATACGTGTGAACTAATGTAAATAAATAGCTACTTACACTAGGATGACAATCATAGTTTTAAGGGTACATATTTTGTGTAGCTAGGTGAAATGTGTACGTATATGAAAGAATTGGTGACATTATGATTATTCTGATTCATGCCTTCTAACTGCTTGGAAGAAAAATAAACTCAAAAACGAAATCGTAAAATCTAAAATTTAAAACTCAGTTTGGTTTTAAGTGCTTCGTTTTTCCAAATTCATAAAAAACACTCATAAATCCTCACACCACCTGTAACTGAAGGCACAATATAACAATATTTTAGACGCAATGTCAGCAATCTTTGTCTTAGATTCAGTTAGCTAGTCAGTAGCTAAAATGATATTCTTTAAAAATATCCCCTATGTTGAAGCATACAATGTTATAAGTTCTATCCTTAAAACGTGACAAAAGTGATGTATTACACCTTTGTTCACACTTTTTCTCGAAATAAACAAGTCCAGGTCATAAAGATCACGGACCATAAAAATTATGGCTAAAACAAAATCTTCGGGTACGTACTTATACGTACACAAACTATGCAATAATAAGCGATGCTCTAATCTTAGTAATCTATGTGTTAAACATAATATTAGTACGTACTTACACTAGAAGAGTAATTGTAGGTTTGAGGGTACATGTATTTAGTGGCTGGGTGAAATGCATGTGTGTATGTGACTAATATTACTCAACTAGATTATTATGATTTTTGCCTCCTTACTGCTTGGAAGCAACAAATAAACTCGGGAACAAGTCGTGAAATTTATGTCTTGAGTAGTTTTCAATTTTGTTAAAAATTCTTCAAAAACTCATATAAATACCCACGCTACCTACATATAATCGAGGCAACCACATAACAATACTAATAACCCAAGTTTTTCAAATCGGCAATCAGCGACCGTATAGCCGTGGTCGTGGAGCAGTACATGGTTCATGGAGAGGCACAAGCAACGCCTATAATAACAAATACAGACAGTGTGCATTCACTTCACATGGACTTAAGTTGTATGGTTGGAGTTCCCTCATTACCGTTACCAGATGTCATATCATCCGCTACAAGCATATTCAACCCAAACACCACAATATAATACCCACGAACAGTACGCAGCTGCTCAACTTCCAGCTCCAGGCTACCCTATTCTCGCCCTACCACAAGGAAATTAATCCCAATAACAGTTGACAGCCAATGGATATGGCTGTCAACGAGATGTTCGTCACATTTGCTATCATGACGGACAGGTACCAGAAGAGGCAGGTCCTTGACACTGGCGCCGCTGGGAATTTACTCGTTGGAATCGAAGATAATGGACAGATGTTCGATGGTTCAAAGGACCAGGCACTGTCCGAGTTCTACGCTAAGTAGAGAAAAGAGCAGTTGTCGAATACCTTAACTACGAAAGTTATTGGGGAGTATAAATATACATTACTGGAGTTAAGTATTCCAGACTAGAAGAGCAAACAACATAATCCCAATATGTTTCTCAAAATTCAAGAAACTAGAGCCTGTATACATAAACCTTTCAATAAACACAGGATATGCACAGCCTATGAATGTTTTAACAGTTGGACCAACCACACATAGCTTCACCAAAATATATGGAGTCATAAATTGTATCCCCTCAAAGATCGTCATCGATATAAGCTTAGCTGTCGGTTAAGTGGACTCAAAATTTGTAGACACTTGGGAATTACAATCCTATAAAATCAATTTAGTAGTAGCTGATGGAGGACATTCATCTTTACTAGGAGCTTGTGAGGTGATAATTGAACTGGTAATTACTCCGCCTGTTCAACAAGTGTACATAGTACAAAGCTTTCGTTTTAATGCTGGAAACAAATTTTCAACAACGATACAAAAAATTCCGAATTATGAAACGAATATTAGTGCAACTGAATAAAAAGTATACCCCTTTAAGTTGAGAGGTTGTAAAGGAGGCAATGAGTATTCCAAACATATTGACTCAGCAGACAAAAGATAATGTGTGAGTAAAGAAAAAAACATGATTCGTAAACACATAGTAATTTTATGTTTTAGTTTAGTTTAAGTTATTTTATTTTAATACACAGAAGGAGTTTTTACAGAACTTCGCTTCCTTGTATTAATTCCAGAGCCCAAGTAATTACCTGTTTGTTGTTCCTGGTTGCCTGTTATCCAGTCGCCTCGATTCCCGCGAGCTTGGGTAGCGTTTTGCTAGTTGCAGAAGAGGTGCTTAACGCCTTAGTCCCAGGAGGAGTTGGAGGATTCGTGGCATCGGTGCTAATCGGGCTTGGGCGTGCTGGTGAATTCGCAGAGAGAGAGTAAAATTTATAATACTCTCTTGCGTACAGTACAGTACAACGTGCTTTTTGCGCATCACTTGAACAATGTAATTCACCTATCATTGCAATCTCGAGCTATTGAGGCTACAGTTACCAATAGTTTTGATATCGCTCTCTTTTTTTTCAAGAAAATGCCAAAAGAATTTTAACTAGTCGTTCTCTTGACATGTTATTTGCAGATGTACTAAGCTATTTCTGTTTATTAATTTTAAATCCATTCATTTTAGTCTTCAGTTATTTATTCTGTTCCTCTGTTATCATTTTGTTGTAGTAGAACCGTACAACAAATACTCATTTACTTTCAGTTTTTAATATTTTGTTTGTTTGTATTTTGTTACCAATTAATATCATTTATGTATCTCTCTATCATTAAAAAAATTTGGAACCCTATGGATATTTCCTGTTGGGGTTTCCTTTGTTAATTAAACCTATACATACATACATTCAAGATCGTAAGAATTAAGTAAGAAAACATTCGACCATAATCCATTGAATAGTGGCATTAACAGAAATAAGTTAGGTTAACTGAAACGCCAAATACTGGAAGCAAGTATATTATTACAAGAGACAACAACAACATACATAAATACATTGCATAGCTCCTCTAGCTGTCAACAAGTAAACAGATTCCGTTCTGTGCATATTATACATGAAATACACAACTGAAACTGTCTACTGTAACTGAAAATGAACTGAACTCCATGGCTTATTATAACTACATACAGGAGACGCTTGCTGTTGATTGATGTTGAAAACAAGATAGCTAAGACACAAATAGAAAAATTATATTGGGGTATAGAGCACATATTTTCAACTCCCCTTTTTTTGCCGTGCGCGAGTGCACAAAAACTAACCTGGAATATTCTTTAAAGAATACGCTCACACCGTGGATGATGGTGCTATGGTGCTATTAACCGTGAAAGCTACACTCATTGTTTGTAACGCAACAAATGAACTAGACACAGGAACATTGCGTGCTGTATGTAGGTTCGGCCCGTTTTTCATGTGTTCAGTGGAGGACTGTGAGCAGCCAGGCTGCTTTTTTGTAGTTTCCGATGATTGAGTAGTGCACATCAACAACAATAGTTGCAACATTGAAAAATAAACTTTTTCGCAGTTTTTTGAGCTTTTTCATTTTGTCCAACAGTACCATGACAAGTTATACACCGAAAGCTTTTGGAAAAATATGTGCCCAGAACAAAGGCTTACTACAAGAGTATCTCATAAATTCTTATGAGGGCGAAGTAATTGTTGCATAACAACAACCAAATGACAGCAGAATTACGGTAGAAACTCCACAAGACTACAGACATGACTTTGAGCAGTGTCAAGTATGCAGATAGAAGAATCATGTGACTGCTCATTGCCTTTTTTTAACCAACCCATGACCAATGTGTAAAAAGCTTAGGCATTTTGCCAGCTGCCAAAAACCAGGAAAACTGAAACAATCACCATCATTCCTCCGGATGGATGCTGAAGAGAAACCGAAGCAGATTTCAGTTTTAGAGAGTAACAATATAACTAAAATATAGGTTCAAGTTAATTGTATTTCTAGCACTATAGTCATAGATAGTGGAGCTGCAGCATGTATAGTAACACATAGCCTAGTAGCTCATGGAGATATTCAACCAATAGAGAATGTTAAGCTAAAAGGAGCGACAGGCAGCACCATACCCTTATTGGGTACCGCTGAAACAGTAATAGAGTTGGGGGATGCACCTCTAGTGAAACACAAAGTGTATGTAGTTGAAGATTTTCCGTATAATCTTCTACTGGGAACAGACTTCCATAGGAAATACAAGACTGTATTAGACCATTCTATGGAAATTTTTATATTACAGGAGACGAGTATTCCTCTATTAAACATTAATAAATCTGCAATGGGAAATGAGGAGGATAGTAGTAAGGAAATAATGTACAACAATTTATTCATAGAAACTAAAACATAGATTTTTTGTAAAGATGATGTTATTATTAAGTCCAAGACAATACAATTAGTACCGGTTATTACTACTAGTAAACTAGAATATGCCGGTGTATTCGCTGCGACTGGTGTGCACCAAAGATGTTCATAAATGAAGACAGTTTAGAAGATATAAGAGTTCCACAAATCAATCTATCGGAGAAATAAATAACAAGAACAATTAAATCGAAGACACCAGTTGGCTAACTGGAATTCCTGGGTAATCAAACCAAAACAGAACAAATCAACCTAGCTAACAAACAGACTGAAGTCGAGGAAACACAGAATGACATCTAAAAAGACAAACACTTAAGAAAAAATATCCTTAACAATCAATGAAGAACTGCAAGATGAATTAAAATAAGTTAAAGACGAATTTAAACAAGCATTCGTATACGGATAGACGATAAGCAAGATTTAGGGATTCAAACACACAATTGAATTGAAACCGAACTACATTGTGGTTCCAAGAATGCCGTATAGGAAACCAGCCCACTTAGAAAAGTTTGAGTTACTAGAAAAAAGCATTCCAGAACACAGCAGCAGTCCATGGAGCAAGGGAACTGTGATAGTTTCTAAAGGTCATAAGAGATAGGAAACGGAGCCGAGATTCTATATTGTTTACAGACCACTGAACAAACAAATCATTAAAATTAGTTATTAATTACCCATATAGAATCAATTTTGGACTTGATAGACAGTAATTTTAAATTTGTAACTTTGTTGGAGTCTAATAAGGATTCCTGGTCCATATACATGGAATCCAAGTCTATACAATATACTGCCCTTTTAATAAACGGAGGACACCATGAATGGAAGGAAATGCCATTGCGGTTATGTAACGTCACAGCTACATACCAAAGGGTCATGTAAACGAATGTATTGGAACTACCTTGGGGAACAACACTAGTATTTGTATATGATATTATAGTGATCGGAGCCAGATTTTACGAATTTAAACCTCTATAGCCGCAGTATAGATTTGTTTGGAGGGAAGCTGTATTAGCCTATTCATTCTATTAATTTTGATGGCAGACTAGAATACGACGTCGATTTATGAAGTGACTTTTGCGAAGAATTGCAGAAACTATATACACAAGACCTCGCATATTTTCTATAGTCAAATGAATCAGGGCTTAGCTAGGCACAAGACTTTAAAACCACGTCAGCCCCAGATATATGTCAGGATAAGATATAAGTCAAAATATTTCAGGATTCCACAGTAGTTGACAATTCTTTTGCTGTCTGCCTAGACTGGTAACCCTTATAAAATATACCACGCAATTTCAGAGCCTTATTCATGCTTAGGAGGATTTCTCCAATAACTCCACTCCACATACAAGAATGGCCTCCTTGAATGCCATTCACTTAGTAGTATAACAAATTTTGAAGGATTCAGCAGCTGCAATCCCTTGGTCAGAATTACAAGATTCCTACATTATCAGGCGCTTAGGACTGAATTGAGTATTACAATTAAGCAGTTTGGTTATTTTTCAAGCAGTACGATTATCTTAATCCGGTGTGATCAGCTCCTGCCAGTTACACATCTTTGAGATAGCTCCCATACCTGCGTAGAGGAGAGATAAGCCTAAATGAAAGTTAGTCGTTGGACTCACTAACGCTTAACATTACTGAAATATAAGAACTTACCCGGGTTCAAATACCCGCTACTGTACAAATGTTGCCATCATTTTCCAGCTTGTAACTATTTCTGTGGAACATCCCGCTGACGTTGACTGTGATATACTTGATGTACTGCACCCTTTTGCAACGAGGTTTAGGTGCAATAGTAGCTTTTCTTCCATTTATTTCAAGAGCGGCAGCCTGGACATCGGGCATGGACAGTCTTTCGTCACATGTGCAACTGTCATACACCATGTCAACCATTTACTTACCGCATATTTTTGGTTTTTATATTTTGTGTTTGTTCATACTGTTTATATCCCATACTCTGTCCCAAGCTAACTGGTTTTTGCCGCTATATGCTCTGAGTAAGTTGCTGTGACTTCATCTGGGATCTGTGCAGCAGATGCACAGCTCGCACACATGATGCGTTACAGGCATGCAACTCACCAGATGCACTACTGGACGCTACTACTATACACACTACTACTCCCACACCACGAGCTCGTGCTGTAGTAAGCGAACGTCCTGAACTGCGATCCTTTGTAATTGACCAGCCTATCCGATCTGGTGAAATACCACAGGACTTCACACAAAGATGAGAATCCTGCCACCGCTATGTACGCAGTCATTCGATAACTGACCCTTGTCCCGGCCCGACACTCCACTCACTCTACGTATGTATGAATGTTTATGAATAAGTTTATAGTAGCCATGATATGATAATAAAAGCGATTGTTTGAAGAGTTGCATCTGGTTGCCCTTGAAATGCAACTATGTATGTTTGACTTTAAACTTTTCAGATGCTTGGGATTTCAACCAGTTTAGCTGATTAAAAATTTGTTCATGCATGCATATTTTCTTTCAACGTACATGTGCTACATACGGTAATTAGGGTAATCTCCCCTTTCCTTAAACTATTTAAAATAAATATCGCAATTTTTAAGATACACGGTGGTTGGACCTAACGCATAGATTTTAGGAATATGTTGCATTATGTGTTTGCCAAAAATCTTCAGAACAAAAATTAAAATTGATAAGCTGATAAAAAGCGTAATGTATTGCGAGTTTATCAATTGTCCTATTATGATTTATGTTGATTATTATAGTCAACTCAGCTTAAAATTTTCTATACATAGCTCCAAGAGCCAACAGCTTCTGTTTTAATTTTTGTCTGGACTTGACTTGTTTGTTTTTCAAATTCTTGTCATCATCCAAAATAAATTATTTTCATAATGCCATATTTTGAGCACTCGCTTTATGGGACTTTTCCCAAGTATAGGGTGTTTCCTTTATCGACAATAGAATTATTTGCAGCAAACAATAAGAGGTGAAACCTTGACAATGGATTGCTGTACGTACAAATCGTTCAACGAGTACGACGAATCGTGAGTGCATCTTTGTTGAGGGAACCACTCGTGAATACGAGTTCGACCATTTATTTCTATGTGTTACGTCTGAATGTTTTCCTGTATGGTTTCTGTGCGGCAGCAGGAACAACAATACTTCTCCGATGAATGAGATTGATGTAAACACCAGCCCGATTGATCCGTGCCTCACGCGTGCTAGGTACTTGTGAACTTTGCAAGTTCTACGAATCCTATTACAAAATTTATAAGTGCCAGGGCAATCTTTACATCTTGGTAGGACTTTTGAGTTGGTATCGACCCGCCTTTTCAGTTCTTATGCACAGGCTGAATATCTTGGGACCTGTCATTAAATGGTCCGCTACTGGTGATAGAGTAATGACTCACGCTATCTACCCCCGACTGCCCGACTATGGTCCCTCATTCTCCTCTTTTTCTTCTAAAGACGAACCGGTATCCTCCTACTCATCGGCATCGGATTCGTCCCCAGGACCATGGCGGCCACGATCACCCCGGTGCATCGTATTGTCTTCGGATACGGAGGCTGATGGACCGTCAACCGAGGCGGCTGCTACTAAGCAGCGGTCGCCTGCGTCTCAGGCCCCAAATCTATCTCAAAGGCCTCTGTCGCCATCAATCTTGCAGAATGTGGAGCTTGCTGACTTCAGGTGTCAACCCTTGTCCCCAAAGCGAATACGACGAACTACTCCGAACCTTCCAGTAGCCATCGTGATTCCCAATCCTCGGGAGCCAGAGACTGAGGAAGTGGCCCTGAGCACTCCAATGCATGGATCCTACGACGATTATCCCGATGATATTCCTTCCTTCCTCAGGATCCTGTCCCAAACCGATTGGAAGACAGCAGAGTGATTGTACTCACCAGCTGACGACAACGACTTGCTGGAACTCTAATCAATCTGGCTCGCCTTCTACGTGAATTTAACTTTTATTTTTTTTGTGGGGGGTAATACAATGCCCCGTAACATAGGTATGTTTTCGCTAACATAAAAGTTAAACTTATGTAACTCAGAAGTTTAGAGAGGCTCAGCATGCCAAATAATTCACTTTAAATGGCAAGCCGTTAAGTGCCAGTCTTAGGCTAATCATTCATTAATTTTGCTATAAATAGCTGTAGTTAACTAATTTACAGCTAGTGTTGTCCTGGCTTCAATCATAACTATATTTAACTTCTATTCTCTGTGAATAAAAGTGTAGTTTTTATTCCATTACAAATCAGTGTTTTCGTCGGGCTTTTTAACCGTGATTTCTTAGGCATCACACTATTTAATAAGCACAGAAGTTCACTGCGAAAGAAGAACCTACAAACTGCAGATTGTAAAATATAAAATTATCATCATATACGCGGATAAGAAAAAAAAGGAATACCGGAAAATTTTGACGCAAGATAGCTAAACCGGCAAAGGTTGTTATGATCCGAAAGTTTTTTTCAGGGAAGTCGGAAGAGGAAGCCAAAAATACTTACTGAGTTTTAATAGAGCTGCAACGTGCGATAGATGAAATGATGACCAGAAGCTGCAGTATTTACTAGTCTATTTGGAAGGCACAGCAGAGACTTGGTGTATCAACTGGAAGAGAGCAAGACCTCCTGGCTCAGTAATCACATGGAATGAATTGAGAGATGATTTCACCAAATTATTTACAACAGTAGCCAAGGTAGAAGTTGTTGAAAACTAATAAGCAGCAAGAAAACAAAAAATTAAAGAATTAGCAGCAAAGCAATAAAAAAATTGTATGAAAAAAATTGTATGTTGAAAAAAAAGTAATAATAAATCCTATAACTGTAAATCTAATAAAAAAAAATTTCCAAAAGGACAGAAAATATGGCGATGATACTAGAATCAACGTGTAATAAAAACAGTCGATTGAACATTGTGGCAACAAGACTGTATGTGTCCAAAGAGATCAATGAAGCTATATATATGCAACTCAAACAATGAAGAAATAGAATTTTCGGAAGACCAAATACTAGGTAAAGTGGAAAAATTAGGGTAAAATGCAAAAGTGAACATGAAAAATGCGAATAATGTCACAATATTGTCAAAGGAGGCTTTTATGTAGTTAATAAAGCCTCTACTTACAGACTTGTTTGTGTAATTGCTTGACAATTTCAGCAAAGAGTCATTTGGTTAGTTGGTTGATAAAATGAGTAATCAATATACAAAAATGAATCATGATGAACAAAGTTTATGCAGCATTTTTAGTGTCGCAAAAATTATGCGTGAGAATGTACTGATAAGAAAGTAGCTGATTAGGCAAGAATTTCTTTTGTCTCAGTTGCACTAGTTTTAAGTAAGTAGTTAATGGTTTTAGTTACTACTCCGTAAACAAAAAAGGGATCCCACTGGAAGGATACATCAGTACGTAACGAAGTGTCGAGTAGGAAATAAAAGTCCTAGAAAAAGGCGAAATGAATTTTTCATCTTTACTGTTTTTGCATTTTTTGCGTTCATCAAAAACTCTAAAGTGAATACACCACCAATATAAACATTTGTGCATTATTAACACATTCCGGCCCGTTTTCAGGGTGCGATGGCCGGGAAATAAATAAATAAATCGGACACCGTGCGGAATACGCACCACTGTGTTGCTTATAGTTGCTAATTACTAGTGACCAGTTTGAATCTTTATAAGCTGAACAGCGTAAAAATTAAATTTACTTCGTGGTGAAATGTTAGTAATAACTGACAGGAAGGAACAAAGATGAGAATATGTGTTTAAAAATTTGTTCGTGACTGTTGACTAGACAATTTGAATAAACTGCAACCCCTTTTCATCTTCACCCTGCAAATGCGTATCACCAATCGTCAATTGCATGGAGGTCCCTACTGGAGCTTCTACTCAGGAGAAATAGTAGAGGTTCACAACACGAATCAGCCCACCTGTTTCAGCCAGGTAGTCGACCGACAAACTACAAAAGGCAACGAGATTATCTACACGGTAAAAGCCAACCATTTTCTACTTTCCATCGCCCAGAAGCAGATCATTTGTTAAAACAAGGGGATAATTTTCCAAAATTTTAGATAGGTTTAATAAATAAGTAATTGTAAGTACTTGGGTTTGTGTGGAAAATAATCTAACGATAGTACAGTGATCATCATGCCTGAAATCCCTTACAATTTAATTGCAATTAGTGATTGATGAAAGGTAGGTTTTGTTGACACCAGAGTTCAATTGCATTTTTTGAAGAATCAGAGATCGGTTCATGTTTTCGTGATCCATTATTGCACCAAAGGTCGGTATATTTTCTTTTGTTGTCCCTGAGGTCGGTTTGTGTTTTCGTGCATTATTGAACCAAAGGTCGGTATATTATTTCCTGTTATCCCTAAGGTCGGTTTATTTTCTCTTGTTGCGTTTAAGGTCAGTTCATTTATTTTTGGTGTACTAAAGGTCGGTTCACAATTTTTGCTAATGTTGCAGTAAAGGTCGGTTTTTGTTTTATTGTTACCTAAACCATAAAAGTCGGTTTATTATTAGCACTAGAGGTCGGTGTGTTTTCCATTGCATCAGATATTCATTCTAGTTAGAGTTTTAGTGTATTTGAATACTAGGCCACAGTAGTATTAAGTAGACTATCTGAAAAAAATCGGATGAGACGTGGTTTCCCGCTTAGTTGGTAGCCTAATTTAGGTCCTTCGACCTCCACCCCTGCTACAAGCCCAGAATGACTTGCAAATTCTAGGCTTTACTTGCAATTGAATATACGCGTGGTTATCCTAGTACTGGTAGATCTAGAAACGTTACTTTCAGGCGTCGCGTAAGATTTCAAGGTACAGAGAGCAATCAGTTAGCAGGTGCCCGGCGTATTTTGCAAACCGTGAGTGACGGCGAAGAGGAGATTGGCGAAGGTGAGAGCAGCGATGTGTTCGCCAGGCGTAATCAACAATTTTATTTGATTGACCGTGAAAGAGAACAACCACGAGATGAGGGCCAAAGGGAGCGGATAGAAGAAAACCAAAACAGGCAGATGCCACGAAGAGATCCAAATCTTGCTGGTAGGGTAGCAGCAGCTAATGCATACGATATAGAGCGGCTTATTCAACAAAACCGCGAGTTAACGGCACATATACGGGCAATGGAAGAACGGCAAAAATTTTGGTTTCAATAGTCCATCTAGACCACAGAGCAAGGCGACGATCTCATGGCGCCCGGCCAGAAAGTCGACGAGCAGAGCAAGACGAAGATAGTCACATCCGCGATCCAAGGCGAGTTCCACCCGGTAATCCACTAGGCGCAGTGGATGCTGCTCGGAATGTTCCTGCAGGCCCCTTAATGATTAATTTTCTGCAACAGAAAGATTTAAAATCCTTTTCCAATGCCCCAGGAGACGACCCAAGAGAGTTTAAAGAAAAGTACGTAACGAAGTGTCGATTAGGAAATAAACGTCCTAGAAAATAACTGAATGAATTTTTCATCTCTCCGGTTTTTTCATTTTTTGCGTTCATCTAAAACTCTAAAGTGAATACACCACCAATATAAACATTTGTGCATAATTAACACAACCCGAAAATGCGTCAAAAAAAAGCTTCTTGAAGAAGTATACAAGAGAATAAATGAGGAATTGAAGAACGAAGAAAAGCTGAAAATTCTAAAACTTGTCTGAAAAATCTGAATGTTTTTGCGAGGAAAAGCGAAATTAGAGAAACTAAAGATTTCTACCACAAAATTAAGCTAATGGGAAATGCCAAACTGGTAAAAAGGCATCCATACAGAAAGCTATCAAAGCATTAAGAGTACGAAGCTAAGAAGGTGCAAGAGTTGCTGAACAAGGAAATAATAGAAGAAAGTTGT
>Ga0210040_10001141_pt1 | contig 41138 bp, 29 predicted proteins | sample CryGeyCG12114_NA_FD_185462 | JGI IMG/M metagenome (GOLD analysis project Ga0210040, IMG submission 185462) | Groundwater microbial communities from aquifer - Crystal Geyser CG19_WC_8/21/14_NA (SPAdes) (version 2) | ecosystem: Environmental > Aquatic > Deep subsurface > Groundwater | place: USA... | reverse complement strand
CAACGAGGCTGCGGAAGCCCCCGTCGTCGGCGATCGCGGAGAAGTGCGCGAACACGTCCTGCCCGCCGTCGTCGGGCTCGATGAAACCGAACCCCTTCTCGGCGTTGAACCACTTGACCGTGCCCTGCGGCATCCTGCGTCTCCTGCACATCTCGACGTCCGGGCGGCCCCGTGTCGGGGTCGCTCGGCACCATCCTCCCAGCCTCGGGGCGGACGTGCGGCAGTCGGCTCAGCTGCGCCGGCCGGCCGGGCCCCGTCGGTCGGCCAGGAAGCGGAACCGGTCCCGGGTGGCGGCCACCCGGGCGGGGTCGACATCGGCCAGCACGATCGTCTCCACCCCCGACGCGGTGGCCAGCAGCTCCCCCATCGGGTCGACGATCCGGCTGTCCCCGGCGTGCTCGGTGCCGTCGCCGGCGGCGCCGACCCGGTTGCAGCCGACGACGTACGCCTGGTTCTCGATCGCCCGGGCCTGCAGCAGGGTCGTCCAGTGGTGCCGCCGCGCGCTGGGCCAGTTCGCCGGCACCAGGAAGACGTCGGTGTCCGGGCCGGTCGACCAGAACACGTCGGCGAAGCGCAGGTCGTAGCAGATGAAGGGGGTCACCCGCAGGTCGCCGACCTGCACGGTCACCGGGCCCTCGCCGGAGCGGAAGCGGTCCCGCTCGGCGGCGAAGGGGTGCAGCTTGCGGTAGCGGTGGGTGCTGCCGTCGGGAGCGGCGAGCACGAAGGAGTTGTAGGGCAGCTCGCCGTCGACGTCCACCTCCGGGCAGGTGCCGGCGACCCACACGCCGTGCTCGGCGGCCTGGCTGCCGAGGAACTGCGCGGACGGGCCCCCCTCGGGCTCCCCGATCCCCGGCGTCATGGAGAAGCCGGTGGAGAAGGTCTCGGTCAGCAGCACGAGCTCCGCGCCGGCGCCGACGGCCCGGGCCACCTGGGGCGCCAGCCGGGCGAAGTTGGCGTCCCGGTCCTCCCAGACGATGTCGTGCTGCACCGCGGCGATCCTCATGGTCTCCCCATCTCCCCCCGGCCGGCCCGGCCCAACCGCGCGGCCGCCTCGGCCAGCACGTCGTGCCGCTTGCAGAACGCGAACCGGACCAGGTGCCGGCCGAGGTGGGCGTCCGCGGCGTCGTAGAAGACCACGGCGGGGACGGCGACCACTCCGGCCCGCTCCGGCAGGGCTCGGCAGAACGCCCAGCCGTCGCCGTCGGGCTGCACGCCGCGGACGTCGACGGTGGCGAAGTAGGTGGCCTCCGGGCTCACCACCGGGAGCCCGGCCGCGGCCAGGCCGGCGACGAGCAGGTCCCGGCGCCCGGCCAGGTCGGCGGCGATCCGGGTGAAGTACGCCTCAGGCAGCCGCAGCCCGGCCGCGATCGCCGGCTGGAACGGCCCGCCGCTGACGTAGGTGAGGAACTGCTTGGCAGTGCGGACGGCGGACACCAGCGGCGCCGGCCCACAGATCCAGCCGATCTTCCAGCCCGTGGTGGAGAACGTCTTCCCGCCGCTGCTGACCACCAGGGTCCGCTCGCGCATGCCGGGCAGGGTGGCCAGGGAGACGTGCTCGGCGCCGGGGAAGACCAGGTGCTCGTACACCTCGTCGGTGAGCACCAGCAGGTCCGCGGCAACGGCCACCTCGGCCAGCACGGCCAGCTCCGCGCGGGTGAACACCTTGCCGGTGGGGTTGTGCGGGGTGTTGAGCAGCAGCAGCCGGGCGCGCGGGGTGACCGCGGCCCGCAGCTCCGCCTCGTCGAAGGTCCACGGTGCGTCGGTGACCCCGCCGGCGGCGGCCGGTGGCGGCCGGAGCGGCACCGGCCGCAGCACGCCGCCGGCCATCGCCACCGCGGCGGCGTAGCTGTCGTACATCGGCTCGAACAGCACGACCTCGTCGCCGGGCTCGAGCAGCGCGATCAGCGCCGCGGTGAGCGCCTCGGTCGCCCCGGCGGTCACCAACACCTCGTCGGCGGGGTCGTAGGTCAGCCCGCGGAAGCGCTGCTGGTGCTCGGCGACCGCGGTGCGCAGGTCCAGCTGGCCGGGGCCGGGCGGGTACTGGTCGTGCGCGGTGCCGATCGCGGCCCGGGCGACGTCGAGCACCTCGGCCGGGCCGGGCTCGTCGGGGAAGCCCTGGCCCAGGTTGATCGCGCCGGTGGCCGCCGCCAGCGCGCTCATCTCGGCGAACACCGTCGTCCCGAAGCCCTGCAGCCGGGCGGAGAGGTACGGCGTGCGGGTCACGCCCTCATCCTGCCGTGCCCGGCGGGATGTCGGCTGCACCCCCTGGCCTGCCTCCGTGCCGACCGCGTGGAGCGCCGAGCAGGTGCTCGCCCTCGCTCCCGATGCCGGCTCCGCGGCGGCCGGGCGGAAGCTCCGCCGGGCCGCACCGGCCCGGCGGGTCGGGGTCAGTCCGGCTGACGCCAGCGGCGGCGCAGCAGCTGCGCCGCGGCCTTGGGCCGCCGGTCGCGGGTGACGACGCCCTTGCGGTTGCCGTCGACCCGGCCGGTGCCCGATCAGGGCGCCGAGCCAGTGCGACAGGTCGATGATCTCCTGGCCCGCGACGCCGGGGAAGAAGTACTTGTTGCCCCCGGAGAACCCCACCACCTCGTGCGGGAAGACCGGTCCGACGACGAGGGCCACGTCGTGCTCGACGACCGCGCGGTTGAGCCGGACGTCGACGCTCTCGGCCAGCCGCCCCTCCGAGAGCTCGGCCACCCGCTCGGCCGGGACGACCCCCAGGGAGACGAAGGTGTCCGGGTCGGCCCACTCGTGGTTGAGCACCGTCATGCCCGGATACCGCGCCGCGGGCTCGCCGCCCAGGTGCCGGGCGAGCTGGGCGTCGGTCATCGCCGCGTGCGTGCCCAGCGCCACCAGCGCGGTCAGCCGGCTGACCCGGCCGGCCAGCGCGCCGTGCACGGCGGACATCAGCAGCGGCAGCGGGCAGCTGCGGGTGGCGTCCGGGATCAGCACGCAGACGCTGCGGCCGTCGAGGTCCTGGGCCGCCAGCTGCTCCTGCACGAAGGCGGTGACCGCCTGCTCGGAGAGCACCTGGTCCGGTCCGCCGATGGTGGCCGCCTGCTCGACGGCGGGCCCCGGCGCGCTGCTCATGGCGCCCACCCTCGGCCGCCGCCGGGGTCGCCCACAAGGGCGCACGGCAACTGGCGGCAACCGACGGCCGTCCCGGCGCAGCGCTCAGCTGGTGAGCAGGCCGCCCTCGACCGGCAGCGTCGTCCCGGTGACGTAGCCGCCGGCGTCGCTGACCAGGAACACCAGCGCCGCCGCCAGCTCCTCGGGGTCGCCGGGCCGGTTCATCAGCACCCGGCCCAGCTGCGACTCCAGGTAGCCCTCGGCGTAGTCGTCGGTCATCTCCGAGGCGAAGAACCCCGGGGCGAGCGCGTTGACCCGGATGCCCTTGCGACCGGTCCACTGCTGGGCCAGGTCCCGGGTCAGCCCGATCAGCCCCGCCTTGCTGGCGGCGTAGGCCGCCTGCGGCAGGCCGGCGGTGGTCAGGCCCAGGATGCTGGAGATGTTCACGATCGAGCTGCCGGGCTGCATCACCCGGCCGCACGCCTGGGCCATCCAGTAGCAGCCGTTGAGGTTGACGTCGATCACCGAGCGGAACTGCTCGGGGGTCTCCCGGGTGGCCGGGACGGCGGTGCCGATGCCGGCGTTGTTCACCAGCACGTCGACCTTGCCGAACTCCGCCAGAGCGGCGTCCACCAGGGCCTGGCAGTCCTCCGGCCGGGAGACGTCGGTGCGCACCGCGAGCGCCCGCCGGCCGGCGGCCTGCACCGCGGCCCGCGTGTCGGCCAGCCGGTCCTCCCGCCGGGCGGCGAGCACGACGTCGGCACCGGCCTCGGCCAGGGCCCGGGCGAAGACCGCCCCCAGCCCCGACGAGGCACCGGTCACGATCGCCACGCGGTCGTGCAGGGAGAACATGTCCAGGATCCTGCGGTCAGCCACCGGTGCCAGCTCCTTCGCCGACGGCCGCCGGCCCACTGCCGGACGGTGCTCCGCCATCGCCGGCACCGTATCCGGGATGTGCGGTGGATCACTGCCCGGGCCGGGTAGGCGGGTGCTCCACACCGATCGGAAGGGGCTCGACGATGAGCAACCTCGCGCAGCACCTGCTCGACACCGCAGCCGAGCACGGCGACCGTCCGGCCCTGCGGATGGACGATGCGTCCCTGACCTACGCAGAGTTCCGCGTGGCCGCCTGCCGGGTCGCCGCCGGGCTGCAGGCCCGAGGCCTGCACCCGGGCGACCGCGTGGGCATGGTCCTGCCCAACGTGCTGGCCTTCCCGGTCGTCTTCTACGGCGCCCTCCTGGCGGGCGCGGTGGTCGTGCCGATGAACCCGCTGCTCAAGGCGCGCGAGATCGAGTACTTCCTGACCGACTCGGGCGCCCGGCTGGTCGTGGCCGCGGAGCCCTCGGCCCAGCCGGCCACGGAGGCCGCCGCCACCGTGGGCATCGAGGCGGTGACCGTGGGCCCGGCACTGCCCGAGGAGCTGATGGGGCCGGCCGGTGCGGTCGACGCCCCGGTCGAGCGGGCCGACGCGGACACCGCGGTGATCCTCTACACCTCCGGCACCACCGGGAAGCCCAAGGGCGCCGAACTGACCCACGCCGGGCTGACCAGCAACGCCCGCACCACCCAGGAGACGTTGTTGGAGTCCACCCCGGACGACGTGATCATGGGCTGCCTGCCGCTGTTCCACGTCTTCGGCCTGACCTGCTCGCTCAACGCCGGCGTGCTGGCCGGCTCCTGCCTCACGCTGATCCCGCGCTTCGACGGCGGCAGGGCGCTGGCGGTGGTGGAGCGCGACCGGGTGACCGTGTTCGAGGGCGTGCCGACGATGTTCTCCGCGATGCTGCACGCCCCCGGCCGGGACGACCACGACCTGTCCAGCCTGCGGCTGTGCGTGTCCGGCGGCTCCGCGATGCCGGTGGAGGTGATGCGGTCGTTCGAGGCGACCTTCGGCTGCATCGTGCTGGAGGGCTACGGCCTCTCCGAGACCTCCCCGGTCGCCTCCTTCAACCACCCGCACGCCGAGCGCAAGCCGGGGTCGATCGGCACGCCGATCCGCGGGGTCGAGCTCAGGCTGGTCGACGACCAGGGTGCCGACGTGCCGGCCGGCGAGGTCGGTGAGATCGCCATCCGCGGCGAGAACGTGATGAAGGGCTACTGGCAACGGCCCGAGGACACGGCCACGGCGATCCCGGACGGCTGGTTCCGCTCCGGTGACCTCGCCACGGTCGACGCCGACGGCTATTTCTCCATCGTCGACCGCAAGAAGGAGATGATCATCCGCGGCGGCTACAACGTCTACCCGCGGGAGATCGAGGAGGCGCTCTACGAGCACCCCGCGGTGGCCGAGGTGGCCTGCATCGGCATCGCCCACCCCGAGCTCGGCGAGGAGGTCGTCGCGGCGGTGGCGCTGAAGCCGGGCGCCAGCGCCGAGCCCGAGGAGCTCCGCGAGTTCGCCAGGGCCCGGGTGGCGGCCTACAAGTACCCGCGGCACGTGTGGCTGGTCGACGCGTTGCCCAAGGGGCCCACCGGGAAGATCCTCCGCCGCGCCGTCGAGGTGCCCGCCCAGCTGGGGAGCCGGTGACCGGCGCGGCTGCACCGGGAACCTCCGCCGGGGCCCGCGGACAACAACCGGCAACCGATTGCCGTAGCCCCCCGCGCCGGGTGACAGTGCCGCCATGGCCGCACCCGCGCCGCTGGCGCTGCACCCCGACCGGCTGCTGCCGCCCGACCCCGCGGTCCGCGCCGTCGCCCGGCGGCTCTACGAGGCCGTGCGCGGGCTGCCCATCATCTCCCCGCACGGCCACGTGGACGCCCGGCTGCTCGCCGACGACGTCCCGTTCCCCGATCCCGCCTCCCTGCTCGGCACGCCCGACCACTACGTCACCCGGATGCTGCACGCGGCCGGGGTGCCGCTCGCCGACCTCGGGATCGGTCGCCCGGAGCTGCCCGCGGCCGACTCGCGCCGGATCTGGTGGCTGCTCTGCGAGCACTGGGCGGTCTTCCGCGGCACGCCGTCCCGCTACTGGCTGGAGACGACGCTCGGAGAGGGGTTCGACGTGGCCGTCCGCCCGTAGGCCGGGACGGCGGACGCCGTCCACGACCAGATCGCCGAGCGGCTGACCGAGGACGCCTACCGCCCTCGGGCACTGTTCGAGCGGTTCGGCATCGAGGTGCTGGCCACCACCGACGACCCGTGCGACGACCTCGCCGCGCACGCCGTGCTCGCCGCCGACCCGTCGTTCCCCGGGCGGGTGGTGCCGACCTTCCGGCCCGACCGATACCTGGAGGCGGTGCGCCCGGAGTGGCCGGCGGACGTCGCCCGGCTGGGCGAGGTGGCCGGTGTGGACAGCAGCTCCTACCGCGGCTGGGTGGCTGCGATGGAGCAGCGGCGGGCGCACTTCGTCGCCACCGGCGCCACCTCGGCCGACCACAGCCATGAGGACGTCGGCACCGAGCCGCTGGAGCCCGGCGCCGCCGAGCAGACGTACGCCCGGGCGCTGGCCGGGGCGGCCTCCGCGGCCGAGTGCACGGCCCTGCGCCGGCACATGCTGCTGGAGATGGCCCGGATGTCTGTCGAGGACGGCCGCGGGATGACCCTGCACCCGGGGGTGCGGCGCAACCACCACCGGCCGACGCTGGCCGCCTTCGGCCCGGACACCGGGCACGACATCCCGCTGCGGGTCGAGTTCACCGACGCGCTGCGGCCGCTGCTGGAGCGCTTCGGCACCCACCCCGGGCTGCACCTGGTGCTCTTCACCCTGGACGAGACGGTCTTCAGCCGGGAGCTGGCCCCGCTGGCCGGCTTCTACCCCTCGGTCCACGTCGGGGCACCGTGGTGGTTCCTGGACGCTCCCGCCGCCGTCCGGCGGTTCCGCGGCGCGGTCACCGAGACCGCCGGCTTCACCCGCACCTCGGGCTTCATCGACGACACCCGCGCCTTCTGCTCGATCCCGGCCCGGCACGACATGTCCCGCCGGCGACGTCGCCGGCTACCGGGCGGCGCTGCTGGAGCGCTTCGCCAACCCGCGCATCCGGCACGCGCTGGCCCAGATCGCCACCGACGGATCGCAGAAGCTGCCGGTGCGGTTCGTCCCGGTGCTCCGCCGCGAACGGGCCGCCGGACGGATGCCGCAGGCCGCGGTGACGGTGCTCGCCGCCTGGGTGGCACACCTGCGCGGCGCCGGCACCGCGGTGCGCGACGTCCGGGCGGACGAGCTCGTCGCGCAGGCCCAGGGCCCGCTGTCCGAGGTGGTCCCCCGCGTGCTGGCCTCGCTCGGCGCCGACCTCGGGGACGACGCCGAGCTCGCCCGGGCCGTCCGATCGGCCGTGCCGGGCCGCTGACCGCGACACGCTGTGCACCAGCTGCATCCTTGCACTGCCTGCAAGAAAGGTGCGACCATGACCGGGTGACGTCGGGCCTGCGCGAACGGAAGAAGGCAGCCACCCGGCTCGCCCTGCACGAGGCGGCCCTCCGGCTGGTCGCCGAGCGAGGCCTGGACCGGGTGTCCGTCGACGACATCGCCGAGAGCGCCGACGTCTCCCCGCGGACGTTCTTCAACTACTTCCCGACCAAGGATGACGCCGTCATCGGTCTGGACCCGCTGCACGCCGCCCAGCTGACCGAGGCCCTGGCCGCCCGGCCCGCCGACGAGACCCCCGTGCAGGCGCTGCGTGCCGTCCTGGCCGAGCAGGCCGCGGAGATGGCCGCCGAACCGCAGGTGTGGCCGCTGCGGTTGCAGGTCATCGACGCCTCCCCGGCGCTGGCCGCGCGGCTGTCCGCGTCCTTCGCCGAGACCGAACGGCTGCTGGCGGGAGCGATCGCCGCGCGCACGGGCACCGCCGTGGACACCGACGTCTACCCGACCCTGCTCGCCGCGGTGCAGGCCGCGGTGATGCGCACCGCGCTGCACCGCTGGCTGGCCAGCGGCTTCACCGCCGACCTGCCCGCGCTGACCGGGGAGGCCTGGGACGTCCTGGCCGCCGGCCTGCCGTCACCGTCCCGCTGAACCCCGGCCCCGTCCAGAGGCTCGCCCCGAGGTACGAGGGGGGAGGAGGACGGGGCCCTCACCTGAGGAGCACCATGCACGCCCCCACGGACGCCGCCGCACCCCCGATCGTGCTCACCCGGCGCCGGATCAACACGATCTTCGCCGCGCTGCTGGCCGGCATGCTGATGGCCGCGCTGGACCAGACCATCGTCTCCACCGCGATGCCGACCATCGTCGGCGACCTCGGCGGGGTCTCGCACATGGCGTGGATGACCACCGCCTACCTGCTGGCCACCACCCTGGTCATGCCGGTCTACGGCAAGTTCGGTGACCTGTGGGGGCGCCGGACGCTGTTCCTGGTCGCCATCGGGCTGTTCACCGTCGCCAGCCTGGGTGCCGCGCTGGCCCCGGACTTCGGCTGGCTGGTGTTCTGGCGCGGCGTGCAGGGCCTCGGCGGCGGTGGGCTGATGATCCTGTCCCAGGCGATCATCGCCGACATCGTCCCGGCCCGGGAGCGGGCCAGGTACATGGGCCCGATCGGTGCCCTGTTCGGCCTCTCCGCCGTCGCCGGACCGCTGGTCGGCGGGTTCTTCACCGACACCGCGGCGCTGGGCTGGCAGTGGTGCTTCTGGGTCAACGTGCCGGTCGGCCTGGCCGCCTTCGCCATCGGCTGGTCCACCCTCACCCTGCCGCGCAAGCGGAACACCACGCCGCTGGACCTCGGCGGCATCCTGGCGCTGTCGGCCACGACCACGTCGCTGGTGCTGTTCACCGACATCGGGGGCAGCGAGGGCTGGAGCTCCTGGCCGGCGCTGGCGCTGGCCGCCGCGCTCGTCGTCTCCGGGGTGGTCTTCGTGCTCGTCGAACGGCGGGCCGCGGAACCGATCGTGCCGCTGTCGCTGTTCCGCAACCCGACCTTCGTCGTCGCCACCGCGCTGGGCATGGCCGTGGGCCTGGGCATGTTCGCCGCGATTGCGTTCATGCCGACCTACCTGCAGATGAGCTCGGGGCTGTCGGCGGCGAACTCCGGCCTGCTGATGCTGCCGATGACCGCCGGGATCATCCTGACCATCCAGAGCTCGGCGACCTACATCGCGCGCACCGGCCGCTACAAGGTGTTCACCGTCGCCGGGGTCGCGCTGATCCTGGCCGCGATGGTCTGGATGACCACGCTGGCCGGCGACACCGCGCTGTGGACGGTCGGCGCCATGTTCTTCCTGCTCGGCGCCGGCCTCGGGCTGATCATGCAGAACGTCGTCCTGGCCGCGCAGAACGCCGTCCCGGCCGGGCAGATCGGCACGGCGACGTCGACGAACAACTACTTCCGGGAGGTCGGCGCCACGCTCGGCGTCGCCGTCTTCGGCACGTTGTTCACCAGCCGGCTGGCCGAGAACCTCGGCACCGCGCTGGCCGGCAACGCCGAGCAGGCGGTGCAGGCCGGGATCACCTCCCCGGACACCCTGGTGCCCACGGCGGTCGAGGCCGCCGGCGAGCCGCTGCGGACGGCGATCGTGGACGCCTACGCCGACGCCCTGGCGCCGGTGTTCTGGTACCTCGTGCCGATCCTGGTCGTCGCGCTGCTGCTGGCCCTGGCGCTGCGGGAGGTGCCGCTGTCCGAGGTGGCCGGCATGGTGGCCCGTGGCGAGGCGGTGGCCCGCGAGGAGGACCTGCCCGTCGTCCCGCCGGTGACCCTGGTGGCCGACCAGCCGGCCGCCAGCACGGCGGACCCGGCCGCGGACGACGACGCCCGCTCGGCGCCGCTGCCGCACTGACCGGAGGGGCGGGGCGCCGCTCCGGCGCCCCGCCCTCGCCCCTGGCTCAGGCCAGGCGGGCGATCAGCAGGTCGGCGACAGCGCGCATCCCGGCAGCGTTCGGGTGGTAGGGCGCGACACCGCCCGCGAGCAGGTCCCCGAACTCCCAGCCGGTCACCCACGGCTCGGCGGAACCGACGGCGTGGTCGACGCTCGCCGCCGAGGCCGCCACCAGCTCGGCGCCGGCACGCTCCGCCGCAGCTGCGACGGCCGCCGCCAGCCGCCGCCCGATCCCGGCGCAGAGCAGCCGGTGCTCCTCGCTCATCGGGAAGGCCGCGGTGGCCTGGTCCGGCACGACGGTCAGGTAGTCGACCAGCACGACCCGTGCTCCCGGCGCGCGGTCCCGGACCGCGCTCACCAGGCCGCTCAGCTCCGCCGGCAGTCCGGCCAGCGCGGCCTCGACCGCCGCCGCGTCGATCGGCGTCCCGAAGAAGGCACCGGCCTGCGCCGGCGCCCCGGCCGGGTCGACGCGGTACGAGCAGCGCAGCAGGGTGAGCAGGTACTCGACGTCGTTGCCGCCGACGGTGACGGTCACCAGGTCGGCGTCCGCCGGCACCGCCTCGATCTGCGGGGGAACGGTGCCGCCGGCCAGCAGCGCCTGCGGCCGGGACAGCACGTCGGCCACGGTGGCCCCGCCGGAGCTGACGTCGACCAGGTCGTACCCCAGCCGCTCCGCCACCAGGTGCGCGTAGTTGGCGCCGGACCGCCCGCAGCCGGGGTCGATGATCGGCTCCACCCCGGGGCCGGCGGCGAAGGAGCTGCCCAGCGCGACGTAGGTGGTCATCGGGCGCTCCGGGCCGCGAACATCAGCCGCTCGAGCTCGGCGGCGGGGATCACGGCGCCGAAGTCGGCGGTGAACCGGCGCATCGGCATCGAGCCGATCATCTGCAGCATCCCGGCGTGCATCTCCGCGGCGCCCTCGGGCATCGTCGCCAGGAATCCCTCCAGCAGCTGCGGCCCGGCCACCGGGTGCTCGAACCACTCCGCGACCGACGAGTTCAGCGTCAGCTCCGGCACGAGCACGTCCCCGGCCAGCTGCACCGACTGCTCGGCGACGACCTCGGCGGCGCTGCGGCCGACCTGCACGGTGTACTCCCCCGGCGCGACCACCCAACCACCCTCCCGCACGTCCCAGTAGGCGAAGGCCCGCCGGTCCAGCTGCAACGTCACGGTCCGGGACTGCCCCGGCTCCAGGGACACCTTGGTGAAGGCGCGCAGCTCCCGGGCCGGGCGGCGCACCGGGCCGGCGGTCGTCGCGACGTAGACCTGCACCACGTGCCGGCCGGCGCGCTCGCCGGTGTTGGTGACCGTCAGCGCCACCGTGGCCGTGTCGGGCCCGGTCGTCGCGACCTGCAGGTCACCGGTCTGCACGGTCGTGTAGCTCAGGCCGTGGCCGAAGGGGTACCGCACCGCACGCTCGACGGTCGTGTAGTGGCGGTAGCCGACCATCACGCCCTCGCCGTACCGGACGTGCCCCTGCTCGCCGGGGAAGTTCAGGTGGCTGGGGGTGTCCTCCAGCCGGAGCGGGATCGTCTCGGCCAGCCGCCCGGAGGGGTCGACCGCGCCGGTGAGCAGGTCGGCCAGCGCCCCGCCGCCGGCCTGGCCGAGCAGGAAACCGGCCAGCACCGCGTCGACGTCGTCGTGCCAGTCCTCCAGCGAGACGATCCCGCCGGAGGAGAGGACGACGACGGTCCGCGGGCTCACCGCGGCGACCGCCCGGATCAGCTCGACCTGGGCCACGGGCAGGTCGATGTCGAAGCGGTCGAACCCCTCGGACTCGTCGGACTCCGCCAGCCCGACGAAGACCACGGTCACGTCGGCGTCGCGGGCTCCGGCCAGCGCCTCCTCCCGCAACGCGGCCGCATCACCGGTGCCGTCCAGGGCGAAGCCGGGCGCGAAGGCGACGTCGTGGTGCTCCCGGAGCGCGCCGAGCGCGTCGTCGACCCGGGTGGCGTTGACGTGCGAGCTGCCGCCGCCCTGGAACCGGGGGGTGCGGGCGAACTCCCCGACCACCGCGATCCGCTGCCCCGCTGCCAGCGGGAGCGTGCCGGCGTCGTTCTTCAGCAGCACCGCGCAGCCGGCGGCGAGCTCGCGGGCCAGCGCGTGGTGGGCGTCGACGTCGAAGCCCTCGGTCGGCTCGGTGACCAGCCCGGCCAGCGCGGCGATCCGCCGCACGCTGCGGTCGACGACCGCCTCGTCCAGCGTGCCGGCCCGCACGGCGTCCAGCACCTGCTGGTTGCCCGCCCCGTGGTCGCCGGGCATCTGCAGGTCCAGCCCGGCCTGCAGCGCCGCGTCCCGGTCGTCGACCGCGCCCCAGTCGGACACCACCACGCCCTCGAACCCCCACTCGTCGCGCAGCAGCTCGGTGAGCAGCCAGCGGTGCTGGGAGGCGTAGACGCCGTTGAGCTTGTTGTAGGCGCACATCACCGTGGCCGGCCGGCTCTCGGTGACCACCCGCTCGAAGGCGGGCAGGTAGATCTCCCGCAGCGTCCGCTCGTCGACGTCCGCGCTGACCTGCATGCGCTGGGTCTCCTGGTTGTTGGCCGCGAAGTGCTTCACCGAGGCGCCCACGCCCGCGCGCTGCTGCCCGCGGACGTGCGCGGCGCCCAGCACGCCGGACAGCAGCGGGTCCTCGGAGTAGTACTCGAAGTTCCGCCCGCCGAGCGGCGACCGCTTGATGTTCACCCCCGGCCCGAGGACGACGGGCACCCCGATCGCGCGGGCCTCCCGGCCGACCGCGGCACCGATCCGTTCCGCCACCTCGGGGTCCCAGCTGGACCCCACGGCGACAGCGGGCGGGAAGCAAGTGGCCGGCACGCTCTGCAGCAGCCCGATCTGGTCGAAGTCGCCCTCCTGGCGGCGCACGCCGTGCGGCCCGTCGGTGAGCACCACCGACGGCAGGTCCGCCTCCGCGACCGGCGAGGTGGACCAGAAGTCCTGGCCGGACAGCAGCAGCGCCTTGCGCTCGAGGGGCAGCGCGGTGGGATCGGGCGTGGTGGGGGTCACTCCCTGATCCTGCCCACTGCGCCGCGGTCCGTCCCGGCGGATGCCAACCAACGGGCGGCCGGCGGCACCGGATCAGCTCGGGCGCTCGACCCGGGCGAGCCACTCGGCGAGGAGGGCGCGCAGCACCTCGGGCCGCTCGTGCGGCAGAGCGCGCCCGATAGGCCCGGCCGTCCGGGCGTTCGGACGGTCCTCGTGGACGACGCGGCTGGGTCCTGCCGACACTGCCCCGGCCCCCTCGGCGCAGCGCAGCCCGACACCGGAGGAACCAGACGCATGTGTGACCAGATCGCCCGAGCCGCCGCAGATCCCACGATCCCAGCGGCGAACCGCCGCGAGTTCCTGAAGGTGCTCGGGACGACGGCAGCCGCCGCCGGCCTCGTCGCCGCGACTGCCGGCCCGGCCTGGGCAGGCAACGGCTCGTCCGGCGGCAGGCACCGGGGGCGGACCCGACTGGTGCTGCTGGGCACCGCCGGTGGGCCGACGGTCCAGGACGGGAGGCAGGCCGGCATCTCGACCGCGATCGTCTACGGCGACCGCGTCTACCTGGTCGACCTGGGCATCGGCTCGTTGTTGCAGCTGCGGCGGTGGCAGACGAGTGCGGCCGGAGCCACCGCGCCCTCGGCCCTGTCCGGCGTGCGCGGGATCTTCTTCACGCACATGCACAGTGACCACCTCGCGGACTGGCCGGCCACCTGGGTCACCGGCCCCTCGAACGCCCTGGGCCGCAGCGGCCCGCCGATCGAGGTCTTCGGACCGGGCGAACGCGGCACGCTCCCCCGGGTCAACCCGCCCGGCCGGGCCGAACCGGCAGTCGTCGCCCCGGAGCGGCCGGTGCCGGGCATCCGCGGCACGACCGAGTCCCTGACCCGGACGTGGGCCAACGACCTCAACGACCGGATCCGGGACAGCGCCTTCGCCCATCCCGACTTGCTCTTCCACGTCCAGGACATCGACCTGACCGGCATCTGGACGCCGGATCCGGCCGGCGTGCCACCGCGGCTGTCGGCGTCGATCCCGGTGTGGCAGGACGGTGACGTGCGGGTGACCGCCACGCTGGTCGACCACCACCCCACGGCGCCCGCGTTCGCCTACCGGTTCGACACGCCCGACGGCTCGATCACCGTCTCCGGTGACACGACCGTCAGCGCGAACCTCATCGACCTGGCCCGGGGCACCGACCACCTGGTCCACGAGGTGATCGACCCGGCGTTCGCCGACCGCCTCGCGGCCACCCTGCCGCCGCAGCAGGGCGCCGCCCTGAAGGCCCACCTGCTGGAGGCGCACACCACCATCGAGCAGGTCGGCCGGGACGTGGCGCAGCCGGCCGGAGCGAAGAACCTGGTGCTCACTCACCTGGTGCCGAGCAACACCCCGAAGAGCCGCTGGCAGGCCGCGCGCAAGGGGTACTCCGGCAAGCTGATCGTGGGCGAGGACCTGACGGAGATCAGCCTGGGCTGACCGGCGGGGTGGCGGCCAGCCGGCGGACGAGGGCGACGTAGGCCAGCACGGCCGCGTCGCGCTCGTCGGTCCGCCAGGCCAGCGCGAACCGGGCGTCCGGGACGTCCCTGAGCCGCACGAAACGGACGCCGGGCCGGCTGTAGTGCGACACGGCCGGCTCGGCGGCGACGCACAGCCCCTTGCCGGCTGCGCAGAGATCCAGCAGTTCGTCGAAGTCGGCGGCCACCGGGCCGCGGCCGGGGCTGGACCCGTCGGCCCGGGGATCGACCAGCCAGCGGTCGTCACCTGCCGGGGTGGTGCCGGCCAGGGTCAGGAAGACGTCGCCGTTGGTCTCCTCGATGCTCACCTCGGCCCGCCCGGCGAGGCGGTGCGCGGCCGGCACCAGCAGGACCCGACGGTGGTGGGCCACGGTGACCGTGCGGAGTCCCGGCAGGGGGTCGGGCAGCGGTTCGGGCACGTACCCGACGTCGAGCTCACCCGCCCGGACGCCGGCGAGCACGAGCTGCAGGTCCTTCCGTCGGGTGACGAGCCGGATGCCGGGGTGCTCGGCCTCCAGTGCGCCGAGGACCGTCGTCCGGAGCGGGGCGGCCGACGCGGCGAAGGCCCCGACGCGCACGGTGCCGGCCAGGGCGGTCCGCCGCCCGGCCGCCCAGTCCGTCACGCAGTTGTGGGCCTCCACCGCGGCCCGTGCGAGCGGCAGCAGCTCGGCGCCGGCCTCGGTGAGCAGGACCCCGCGCGGCGTGCGCTGGAACAGCTCGGTGTGCAGCCGCGCCTCGAGGCGCGCGATCTGCTCGCTCAGTGACGGCGTCGCCAGGTGCAGCCGCGCCGCGGCACGGCCGAAGTGCAGTTCCTCGGCCACCGCGACGAAGTAGCGGAGGCCATGGGCCGTCAGCTCCACCGCGGCACACCCTCGGACCGGGTCACGGCGCCATCCTGCTCCCGCACTGACGCAGCAGCAGACCCCGCGGCCCTCGCCCGTCGGTCCCCGCGCCGGACGACGGGGCTCCTCGTCACCCCAGCCGGTCAGTCGCGCTGCCGGCGCTCGTGCAGGCGGAGCCGGGCGAGCAGGTCGGCGACCAGCAGCCGGACGTCCACGTCGGTGTACACCCGGCGTCCCGGCGCCTCCGACGTCCAGGCGCTGGAGGCGTCGTCGAGCGCGGTGACCAGGACCGGTGGGCTGTCGCCGAGCGGCCAGACCCCACCGAGCTGGACGAAGTCGGGGAGGGGCAGCTCGGTGAAGCGCTGCCAGAGCCAGGCGCCCAGCCGGCCCGCGCCGCCGAGGTCGTGCTCCAGTTCCGCCACCGAGTACCCGCAGCGACGGTAGGTCTCCAGCGGGAACTGCCACACCGCGAGGTCGTCGCGGGCCAGCACCTCGGCGGCGGCCTGCGGGTCGGTGTCCCGGTTGTACTCGGGCGCGTCCGGCGCCAGTGCACCGCCGATCCAGACCAGGGTCAGCCGCTGCGCGATGTCCGGGGCCTGCCGCAGCGCCTGAGCCACGTTGGTCAGCGGACCGCCGCAGACCAGGAACAGCGGCAGCGGGTCGTCCCGCCGCGCCTCGGCGACGGTGGCGTCCGCGGCCGCCGACGCCGTGTCGCCCCCGCCGATCGGGACGTCGCACCCGGCGGCCACCACCGGCCGGTGCGCCGCGCCGACCAGGTCGACCAGTTCCCGGGCGAGCGCGGCCCCCGCCGCCGCGGTGCCCGCCGGCGGCCCGAACAGCGGGCTGTTCTGCGAGCCGGTCACCGCGACCACCTGGTTGGTGGGGCTGAGCAGGTGGTGGGCCAGGGCGACCAGACCGTCCGGGTCACCGGCCCAGTCGTTGTCGACGACGACCCGGCACCGCGGCGTGATGCGCCGGGACCCGGTCACTCGAGGTCCGCGGGTGCGTCGGAGCCGGCGTAGGTGGACGAGCGGACCACGATCGACCGCGACGAGCACCAGACGCCGAGCAGCCGGCCGGTCATCCCCCCGGCGACCTCGGTGGAGACGTAGCGGCCGTCCAGCCGGCCGAGCTCGGTGAACTCCCCGTCCACGACCACCCCGGCCACCAGCCGGTCGGGGCCGAGCGCGGTCGAGGAGAAGTGGCCCTCGTCGGGTACGGCGCGGAGCTCCAGGACGACGTCGCCGGGGCGCACCTGCACCGACCCCAGCACCGACCGGAGCGGCCCGACCTGGGCCACCGCCGAGACGACGTCGCCGTCGACCTGCAGGTCGAGGTGGTGCCGGGCGTCCATCCGCACCGACAGCCCGCCGACACCCGAGCGAGCGTCGACCACCGCCCGCACCCGGCAGTACAGGTGCTCCTGCCGGCGTCCGGCGAACGCCAGGTCATCCGAAGCCGGGTCGTCGTCCACCGCGGTCAGCCGCCAGCCGCCGTCGGTCCGGGTGAGCACCTCGGCCGGGAAGCGGCGCGGCGCCACCCAGGTCACCGGCAGCTCGTCACCTGCCAGCTCGTCCAGCACCACCGGCCCGCCGGGCGGGGTGAGCCACTCCCCCAGCCGCGGCCAGCCGTCGACCCACTCCACCTCGGCGGCGAAGGTCTCCCGGCCGAGCACGTGGAACTGCGGGCTCGCCCCACGGATCCGCACGCCGTGGAAGACGATCGCCCAGCTGCCGTCGGGCCGCTGCACCAGGTCGGCGTGCCCGGTGTTCTGCACCGGGGACTCGATGCCCCGGTGGGTCAGCAGCGGGTTGTGCGGGCAGGGCTCGAACGGCCCGGACGGCGAGGCGCTGCGCGCGATGGTGACCGCGTGCCCGCGCTCGGTGCCGCCCTCGGCGATCATCAGGTACCACGCCGACCCCACCCGGTACAGGTGCGGGCCCTCGGGGAACCGGCCGCCGGTGCCCTGCCAGAGGTGCTGCCGGTCGGTCAGGGCGCGGCCGGTGGCCGGGTCGACCGCCTGCTGCACCACGCCGGCCGGACCGTTCGCGCCGAAGCCGGCGTAGCTGACCAGCAACGTGCCGTCGTCGTCCCAGGCGAGGTCGGGGTCGATCCCGCGCACCTCCGGCATCCGCACCGGCTCCGACCACTCCCCCAGCGGGTCCTCGGCCGTGACGAGGGTCTGCCAGCCGCCGTCGGCGAGGTTGGTGGTGATCATCCAGAACCGGCCGTCGTGGTGGCGCAGCGTCGGCGCGGTGATGCCGCCCGAGCCGGGCGCCGCGGAGACGTCGAGCTGCGACGGGCGGGCCAGCACGTGCCCGACCTGCTCCCACGACACCAGGTCGGTCGACCGGTACAGCGGCACGCCGGGGGCGTGCTCGAAGCTCGAGTGCACCATCCAGTAGGTGTCGCCGACCCGGCAGATGCTGGGGTCGGGGTGGAAGCCGGGGACGACCGGCACCGGGGTCATGAGTGGTCGTCCGGGTTGAAGAACAGCGCCGGCTTCTCCACCGGCGGGGGCACGGTGACCTCGCGGGCGAACGAGTGGCGGCCGGAGCCCACGGCGACGGGGTCGCTGCCGTCGGGCAGCACGACCTCGGCGGTGGTGCCCGGCGGCACGGTGACGTCCAGGCTGAACGCCGACCCGGCCACGGTCCAGGACACCGCCGCCGTCCCGTACGGCGTCTCGTGCGTGGCGGAGGCCGAGGTGATCCCCGGACCGGGCCGCGGGGCCACCCGCAACCGCCGGTAGCCCGGCGCCGCGGGGGCCAGGCCGGCCACGGTGCGGTGCAGCCAGTCGGCCACCGCACCCAGCGCGTAGTGGTTGAACGACGTCATCTCGCCCGGGTTGATGGTCCCGTCGGGGAGCATGGAGTCCCAGCGCTCCCAGATCGTGGTCGCGCCCATGGTCACCGGGTAGAGCCAGGACGGGTTCTCCCGCTGCAGCAGCAGCTCGTAGGCCGTCGGCAGCTCGCCGGCGGCGGTCAGGGCGTCGGTCACCAGCGGCGTGCCGAGGAAGCCCGTCGCGATGTGGAAGCCGTCCTTGAGCACCTGCTCGGCCAGCAGCGCGCCGGCGTGCGTCCGCTGCTCCGGGGTCAGCAGGTCGAACTCCAGGGCCAGCGCGTACGCCGTCTGCGAGGGGAACGTTACCCGGCCGGTCGGCGTCACGTACTCGGCCCGGAACCGCGCGGCCGCCCGGTCGGCGAGGTCGGTGAACCGCGCGCCGTCCCGGCCGAGCACCTGCGCCGCCTGCGCCACGGTGCGTGCCGAGCGGGCCAGGTAGGCGGTGGCGACGCACTGCCAGGGGGTCCTGGCGGCGGCCGGGTTGTCCGGCGGGGCGGCGGTGTCCAGCCAGTCGCCGAAGGAGAACCCGCCGTCGGGGAAGTCCAGGTCGGCTCCGGCCCGCGCGGCGAAGACGTCGATCCAGGCCGTCATCGACTTCCACTGGTCGGCGAGCAGCCCGGCGTCCCCGGTGCGCTGGTACAGCACCCACGGGACGACGACGGCGGCGTCGCCCCAGCCGACGTCGGCCTGCAGCGGGAACGGCAGCAGCTCGAGGAAGGGCACGTACATCGGCACGATGCCGTCGTGGTCGGCCAGCTGTTCCACGGCGAGGTCGGCCAGCCAGGACCGCAGCATGCCGGTGGTGTCGTAGAGGAAGGACGCCGTGGGGGCGAAGACCTGCAGGTCACCGGTCCAGCCCAGCCGCTCGTCGCGCTGCGGGCAGTCGGTGGGCAGGTCCACGAAGTTGCCGCGCATGCCCCAGACGACGTTCTCGTGCAGCCGCTCCACGTCGGGGTCGGAGCACGCGAAGGTGCCGGTGCGGCGCAGGTCGGTGTGCACCACGACGGCCTCGAGCGCGGTGGCGGGGAGCTCGCCGGGCCAGCCGGTGACCTCGGCGTAGCGGAAGCCGTGGAAGGTGAAGCGCGGCTCCCACGTCCGGGGCCCGGTGCCGTCCAGGACGACGACGTCGGTCGCCCGGGCCGCCTTCAGCGGCCGGGTGCCCAGCTCGCCGTGCTCCAGCACCTCGGCGTGCCGGACGGTGATCTGGGTGCCGGCCGGGGCGTCGGGCAGGGAGAAGCGGATCCGGCCGACCAGGTTCTGGCCGAAGTCGACCAGCGTCGCACCCGACGGCGAGGTGCTGATCGCCTGCACCGGGACCACCTCGGTGCGGCGGACCGGCGGGCCGGTGGGTGCCACCAGCGTGGTCACGTCCAGGGAGCCGACCTCGACCGGCGCCCAGCCGGCGTCGTCGAAGCCCGGGGACGACCAGCCCGGCAGCTCGTCGCGGAGGTCGACGGTCTCGCCGTTGTAGAGGCCGGAGGCCCGGGTCGGGCCCTCGGTGGTCGACCGGCAGGCGCCGTCGCTGGTGACCACCGTGCGGGAACCGTCCGGGTGGTCGACCTCCAGCTGGAGCAGCGCGCCGGTGCGGTCGCCGTACCAGTTCCGCCGGCCGGTGAAGCCCAGGTAGCCGGCGAACCAGCCCTCGGCGAGCTGCACGCCCAGCGCGTTCACGCCCTCGGTCAGCTGGTCGGTGACGTCGTGGGTCTGGTACCGCAACCGGTGGGTGTAGCTGGTCCAGCCCGGGGCCAGCACCTGGTCACCGACGACGGCGCCGTTCAGCTCGGCCTCGTAGACGCCCTGCGCGGTGGCGTACAGCCGGGCCCGGGTGACCGGGCGGTCGAGCACGAACTCCCGGCGGAGCAGCGTCACCGCCTCCTCTCGGCTCTCGGGCAGCACCGGCTGGACCAGCTGCGCCGTCCAGTCGGCCGGCTCGAACAGGCCCGCCTCGACGACGACGTCCTCGCTCCACGCCGACGGCTCGGCGGAGCCGGCACCCCAGACGCGCACCCGGACCGTGCGGCGGTCCCGGCTGGTCAACGGCGGCGCGCCCCACGGCACGAGCACCGACTTGGCGCTGTCGACCCGGCCGGAGCTCCAGTCACCGACCTCCAGCTCGTAGGCCGACTGCCGCCAGTCCGGCAGCTCGGTGGCGGTCACCCAGGACAGCCGGGGCCGGCTCTCGCCGATGCCCAGCGGCTCGCGGTGGTGCTCGACGGTGACGGGCAGGACGGTCAGATCACTCATCGGTGCTCCTCCCGGAGTGCGTCGGCCAGGTACTGCCCGGACCGGTCGACGAGAGCGTCGACGTCCGGGTGCCCGAGCCAGATGTGTCCGGCACCCTCGACCGGTGCGAGCTGGACCGGCGCACCGGCGGCGTGCAGTGCGGCCGCGAGCTGCTCGCTCTGCGCGTAGGGCACCAGCCAGTCGGCGGTGCCGTGCAGCAGCAGGAACGGCGGGGCGCCGGCGGTCACGTGGTTCACCGGGCTGGCGTCGGCCCGGTCGGCCCCGGCGAGCCCGCGCAGCAGCTGGTCCTCGGGCGGCGCGTGCAGCTCCACCGGCAGCATCGCGGCCACCTGGGGCGGCGGGGGCTGCCGCGGCATCGACTCCAGGTCGGCCAGGCCGTACCAGTCGACGACCACGTCGACGGCGCTGGACGGGCCCACGACGCCGTGCGATCCCTCCAGGTCGGGGCGATCCGCGGTGAGCCCGACCAGAGCGGCGATGTGGCCGCCGGCCGACTCGCCCCACGCGCCGATCCGCTCGGTGGACAGGCCCAACTGATCGGCGTGCGCCCGCAGGTAGCGCACCGCGGCCTTGGCGTCGTGCAGCTGCGCCGGGAACGGCGCCTCGAGGGCGTGCCGGTAGTCGATGGTCGCCACGGCCAGCCCAGCGTCCAGCAGCGCGTCGAAGACCTGCCCCGGACGCAGCGTCTCGGGCAGGAAGCGCCGGTCGCCCATCATGAAGGCCCCGCCGTGCACCCAGATCACCAGCGGCGCGGGGCCCTCGCCGGCCGGCACCCACACGTCAAGCTGCAGCGGGCGGTAGCCGAAGGCCACGGCGTAGGTGAGCCCGGAGAAGTGCCGGGAGCCGTCGGCCCGGACGGTCGGCTCGTGCGGTGGCAGGAAGCGGGCGGGACCGGCCCACTCGGGGGCTTCGGTGCTCATCGGGACCTCTCCTCGGGGATCAGGCAGGTGTGGGTGTGCGCGCCGGGGCCGGCGGTCGTGGTGGTGCCGTCGGGCAGGACGACGGTCGCCTCGGTGCCGGCCGGGACGGCGACGCGGAGCTCGAACGTCCCGCCGTCCAGCCGCCAGGCGGAGGTGATCCGGCCGTACGGCGAGTCGTGCGCCGCCTCGGCGGAGGTGAGCCCGCCGCCCGGGCGCGGCTGCACCCGGAACCGGCGGTACGCGGGCTCCAGCAGCTCGATGCCGGCGGTGTACCGGTGCAGGAAGGAGATCACCGCGCCCTTGGAGTAGTGGTTGAGCGACTCGTGCGGCACGCCGTCGGCCGAGACGCCGTTCCACCGCTCCCACACCGTGGTGGCTCCGCGGTCGACCATGGTCAGCCAGGACGGCTCGGTGTCGGAGAACAGCAGCTCGTAGGCGACGTCCTGGTGCCCGGCGTCGGCGAGCACCGGCAGCAGGTACGGGGTGGCCAGGAAGCCGGTGCCCAGGTGCGTGCCGGCCTTGCGGACCAGCTCGACCAGCCGGGCGGCGACCGCCGGCCGCAGCTCTGCCGGCACCAGGTCGAAGGCGAGCGCCCGGACGTGGTCGGCCTGGGTGTCGGGGATCAACCCACCCTCGGCGTCCAGGTACTCGGCCTGCCACGCCGCGCGCACCCGTTCGGACAGCTCGGTGTACCGGGCGGCGTCCTGCTCCCGACCCAGCACCTCGGCGATGCGGGCCATCAGCCGGGTGCTGTGTGCGAAGTAGGCCGTCGCCACCTCGCCCTTGTCCGCGGCGACGAACTCGGGGAAGGGGCCGATGTCCTCGTCGGGCACCAGCCACTCACCCCAGTGGAAGCCGGTGTCCCACAGGTACTGCTCGTGCGGCGCCGGCTCGGGCCGCCGGGCGACCCGCGCGGGGTGCCGCTGGTCGCGGGCCATCCGCTCGGTGCGGTCGACCCAGGCGACCATCGTCGGCCACAGCTCGACGAGCACCTGCTCGTCGCCGTAGGCGCGGTACAGCTCCCACGGCACGATCACCGCGGCGTCGCCCCACCCGGCGGAGCCGTTGAGGAAGGACACCGGGCTGTCCCGGCCCTCCGCCCGGGCCGACGGGCTGATGTTGGCGATGGTGCCGTCGGGCCACTGGTCGGCGGCGACGTCGCGCAGCCACTTGGTGGAGAACCCGGCGACGTCGTAGAGGAACGCCGCGGTGGGCACGTACAGCTGCCAGTCGCCGGTCCAGCCGGCCCGCTCCCGGTGCGGGCAGTCGGTGGGGACGTCGCAGGCGTTGTCCCGGAAGCTCCACACCGCCGCCTCGTGGAACCGTTCCAGCCGCTCGTCGCTGGCGGAGAACCACCCGGTGCGGCGCAGGTCGGTGTGCACGACCACGCCCCGGACGTCGTCCACGGTGAGCTGCCCGGGGTGGCCCTCGATCCGCGCGTACTGGAATCCGTGGGTGGTGCGGCGCGGCTCGAACACGTCGCCCGGCACCCCCGCGGAGACGACCACGTCGACCTGCCCGGCCGGCAGCGGCTCGGGGAGGAACGGCACGGCCGGGCGCAGGTGCTCGGTGGTGACGTCGCCGTCCGGGCCGAGCCACTCCCCGTGGGTGAGGGTGATGGTGGTGCCGGCCGGGCCGAGGTCGGTGAGCCGGACCCAGCCGTTGATGTTCTGTCCCAGGTCGACCAGGTGCGCGCCGCTGGGGAGCCGGGTGACCGACACCGGCACGAGCTCCTCCACCCGGCGCACCGGTGGTGCCGGGGAGTCGACCAGGCCGGCGTAGCCGTGGAACACCTCGGTGACCGGCGCCCAGGAGGCGTCGTCGAAGCCGGCGCTGTCCCAGCCGCGTGGCAGCCGGCGGAGGTCGACCCGCTCACCGGCGATCAGGTCGGCGGCCACCACGTGCCCGGTCGAGCTGCGCCACCCCGGCCCGGTGCCGACCACGGTGACCTCGCCGTCGGCGTGCACCAGGTGCAGCTGGGCGAGCAGCGCCAACCGGTCGCCCCACTGGTCGGCGGCCCGGACGATGCCGAGCTGGCCGCGGAACCAGCCGTCGGCGAGCACCACGGCCAGCGCGTTGCGGCCGGCGCGGACCGACGCGGTGACGTCGACCGTCTGGACCTGCAGCCGCACGTCGTACTGCGTCCAGCCCGGGGTCAGCTCGGCGTCGCCGGCCCGCTCACCGTTGAGAAACGCCTCGTAGAGGCCCTGCGCGGTGACGTGCAGCCGAGCGGCGACCACCGGCCGGTCGACGTCGAACTCGAACCGGAGCAGCGCTGCGGGGCGCTCCCCCGGTGCACCACCGGGCATCTCCGCCGGCTCGATCCAGCCGGCCTGCCAGTCCTCGGCCCACAGCAGCCCGGTCTCGAAGGAGCACGGCCGGGACAGCTGGCTCTCCCCTCGGTCGGTGCGGACGGCGACCTGCCACTGCACCCGCTGGCTGGAGGCCAGCGGCGGGCCGGCGTAGGGCACCAGCAGGCTCTGCCCGCTCTCCACCCAGCCGGTGTCCCAGCCGGTGTCGGCGGTGAGCCGGTACGCCCGCTGCTCGCGGGCGCCGTCGGGCAGCCGCCAGGACAGCCGCGGTGCGGTGGTGCGGAGCCCGAGGGCGTCGTCCAGGTGCTCGACCCGCAGGCCGGTGGGGACGTGCGAGGGCATGACTCTCCTGGGGCAGCGATGGGCAGCTCGCACGGGCGGGCTAGAGGGAGGGGACGCGCTCCGCGTGGTGGCAGGCGGTCAGGGTCTGGTCCAGGAGCCGCAGCGGCGGCCGCTGCTCGACGCACACGTCGGTGGACAGCGGGCACCGCGGCACGAACGGGCACCCGGTCGCCGACGCGGAGGCGGCACCGGCGGTGCCCATGCCCAGCGCCTCGCGCGCTGCACGGCGGGCTGCCTGCTCCGCCGGGCGGGGCACCGGAGCTGCCGAGGTCAGGGCCACGGTGTACGGGTGGCGCGGCGCCTGGGTCACCGCGTCGACCGGCCCGGTCTCCATGACCTGGCCGCGGTACAGCACCACGGCCCGCTGGGACAGGAAGCGCACGACGCCCAGGTCGTGCGCGATGAACAGGAAGGACAGGCCCCGCTGGTCGCGCAGGTCGGCGAGCAGGTTGAGCACCTGGGCCTGGGTGGACAGGTCCAGTGCGGAGACCGGCTCGTCCAGGACGACCACCTTCGGGTCGCAGACCAGCGCGCGGGCGATGGCGATGCGCTGCCGCTGGCCGCCGGAGAACTGCGCCGGGTACCGGTCGACCGCGTCACCGGGCAGGCCGACGGACTCCACCCCGGCCCGGGCCCGGCGCAGCGCCTCGGCGGCGCCGACGCCCATCAGCCGGAGCGGCTCGACCAGGGTCTGGCCGATCGTGCGCGACGGGTTGAGCGAGGAGTACGGGTCCTGGAAGACCACGCGCAGGTCGGCCACCTGGCGGCTGCGCTGCTTCAGCGACATCGCCGTGACGTCCTGTCCGTGCACCCGGACCGTGCCGGCTGACGGCTTCTGCAGACCGAGCAGGGCCTTGCCGATCGTCGACTTGCCGGAGCCGGACTCCCCGACCAGGCCGAGCGTCTCCCCCGGGGCGATGTCGAAGCTGACGCCGTCGACGGCCGGCGCCGCGTTGCGGGCCTTGCGCCCGGAGCCGTAGCGGACGACGAGGTCGCGCACCTCGAGGGCGGGCACGGTGGCCGCAGCGGAGACGGCGGGAGCGCCGGCGGGGGCGGTCATCGGGACACTCCAGCGGTCGGGACGGGCGCGGCGGTGGGAGCGGACTCGTCCGCGGCGGCGGGCACGAACTCGGCACCGGCCCGCTCGGGGTGCCAGCGGACGCCGGCGTCGTGGACCTCGTGCACCCGGATGCAGAGCACCGAACCGTTCCCGTGCGCGGGCAGCGCGGGGAAGGGCACCGTGCACTTCTCCTGGGTGAACTGGCAGCGGCCGGCGAACCGGCAGCCGCTGGGCCAGGACCCCGGGGCCGGGACGGTGCCGGGGATCGAGGCCAGCCGGGTCGGCATGGGCGCCCCGTCGGGCACGTGCGGGTTCGCTCCGAGCAGCGCCATCGTGTACGGGTGCGCGGCGTCGTCCAGCACCGGCGCGGTGTGCCCGGACTCGACGACCTGGCCGGCGTACATGACCACGACGTCGTCACAGATGTCGGCGACGACGCCGAGGTCGTGGCTGACGATCACCACGGAGAGCCCGGTGTCGCGCACCAGCGCGCGCAGCAGGCTGAGGATCTCCGCCTGCACCGTCACGTCCAGGGCGGTCGTCGGCTCGTCGGCGATCAGCAGCTGCGGTTCCCCGGTCAGGGCCAGGGCGATGGCCACGCGCTGCGCCATGCCGCCGGAGAGCTGGTGCGGGTAGCTCGCCAGCACCCGCTCGGCGTCGACGATGCCGACCTGGCGCAGCAGCTGCACAGCGATCGTCCGCGCCTCGCCGCGGCCCACGCCGCGGAACCGGCGGATCGGGCCGGTGAGCTGGTAGGCCACGGAGAACATCGGGTCCAGGGCGACCATCGGCTCCTGGGAGATCATCGCGATCTCCCGGCCACGGACGGCGTTGGCCTGCTTCTCGGTGAGCCCGACGAGGTCACGGCCCTGCCAGAGGATCGACCCGCCGGAGACCGAGACGCCGTCGGGCAGCAGGCCCATCAGCGAGCGCGCGGTCATCGTCTTGCCACAGCCGGACTCCCCGACCAGGCCGAGCACCCGACCCGGCTGCAGGGTGAACGACACGTCGCTGACCAGCTGCGGGCCGTCGTCGACCGAGACGGTCAGGTCCCGCACCTCGAGCACGGCACCGGGCGTGGCCGGTGCGGCGTCGACCACGCGGACCGGACCGGACGCCCGGCTCCGGGCCGGTGCCCTGACGTGCGCGGCCTTGCCGGCCAGGGCGTCGGCGAGCACGTTGGCCGCGACGACGGTCAGCGCCAGCACCACACCGGTGGGGACCAGCAGCCAGGGTGCGTCGTACACGTGACCGGACGCGTCCTGGATCATGATCCCCCAGCTGGGGGCGGGCTCGGCCGGGCCGAAGCCGAGGAAGGCCAGGCCGGCGTTGATCAGGATCGCGATGCCGAACAGCTGGGCGGCCTGGACGGCGATGACCGTGGCCATCGCCGGGAGGACGTGCACGGTGTTCACCCGCAGCGAGCCCAGGCCGTTGACCCGTGCGGCGTCGACGTAGAGCCGCTGCCGCACGGACTGGGCGACGCCCAGCATGATCCGGTAGACGGCGGCGGAGATCAGCACGCCGAGGATGGCCATCACGACGTAGGTCTTCACGCCGATGACGCCGATCACCGCGAGCAGGATGATCGTGCTCGGCAGGGCCATCAGGATCTCGGTGCCCCGGCTGATCAGCTGCTCGGTCCGGCGGCCGCGCTCGGCGGCGATCAGCGCGAGCGGGATGCCGATGCCGAAGGCGACTCCCACGGTGACCGCGGCCGCCAGCAGCGGCTGCGCGCCGGCGGTGAAGATCCGGCTGAGCAGGTCGCGGCCCAGCGGGTCGGTGCCCAGCCAGTGGGCACCCGAGGGCAGCGCGAGCCGGTTGGCCAGGTCCTGCTCGTTCACCTCGTAGGGCCGCCACAGCGGCGCGGTGAAGGAGAGGACGACGACCAGCAGCAGCCAGCCGACCGCGAGCAGCGGACCGGGTCTGCGCAGCGAGGCGGGCAGGCCGCGGCGGCGGGTGGGCGGCGGCGCGACCTCGGTCAAGACGTCGTCGGCGGCGTCCAGGGGCAAGACACTCATGCGTTACGCACCTTGGGGTCCAGCGCCGCGACGACGAGGTCGAGCAGCAGGTTGGTGAGGACGACGACCACGGTGGCGACGATGACCACGCCGATGAGCGCCGGGAAGTCGTGCGCGGAGACCGCCGCCTGGCTGGCCTGCCCGAGACCGGGCAGCGCGAAGAGGTTCTCGATGATCACCGAACCGCCGAACAGCGCTATGAACTGGATGCCCAGCACGGAGACCACCGGGACGCTGGTCGAGCGGAGCGCGTGCACGTACCGGATGCGCCACGCCGGAGTGCCCACCGCGCGCAGCGTGCGGATGTGCTCGGCCTGCAGCGCGACCCGCATCCCGGCATTGGCCGTGCGGGCGACGATCGCCGCTCCCCCGACGGTGAGCGCGAGCACCGGCAGCAGCAGGCTCTCGGCCCAGCCGACCAGGTCGTCGGCGAAGGCGACGTAGCCGGTGGCCGGCAGCCAGCCCAGCTGGATCGACAGCACGTAGACGAACAGGACGCCGACCCAGAACACCGGCAGCGACAGGGCGACGCCGCTGCTGGAGGTGATGAAGGTGCCGAACCGGCCACCGCGCACCGCCGCGGTCACGCCGAGGAAGACCCCGATGATGCCGGACAGGATCGTGGCGAACAGCGCGATGAAACCGGTGACCGGCAACCGGGCGGCCAGGTCCTGGGCGATGTCCCGGCTGTCGATGATCGACGTGCCCAGGTCGCCGCGGACCAGGTGGCCCAGGTAGTCGAAGAACTGGGTGACCAGCGGCCGGTCCCACCCCAGCTCGGCGTTCTTGGCCGCGATCTCGGCGGGCGTGGCCCCTGGCCCGAGCACGATCGCGCCCGGACTGCCGTCGGTGGCGTGCACCAGCAGAAAGCTGATCAGGACGGCGGCCACCACGGTGACGACCGCCAACGCCAGCCGGCGAGCGAGATAGCCGAGCATCTGTCATCCCCTTCGATGAAGTGGTCCGGGAGCCGGTGGCCGCAGATCGCACCGCGGCCACCGACCCGGCAGCGACGAGCTGTCAGCTGGCCGCGGTGATGCTGGAGAGGACCAGGAAGCCGCTGGTGCCCGCGTACTCGGGTGCCGCCACCTTGTCGGCGTTGTACCCGGTGTAGAGGAAGTCCTCGTACACCGGGAGGAACCAGCCCTGGTTGGTGATCGCGGCGTTCAGCTCGGTCAGCGCGGCCTCCTGGGCGTCGCCCGTTGCGCCGAGCGCAGCGCCGAGGGGACCCTCGATCGCCGGGTCATGGGCCTGCTGCAGGTTCACGAACCCACCAACCAGGACACCGGCGACGAAGCCGGCCGGGTTGTCCCCGATACCGAAGGGCCCGAACAGCATCGGTTCGGTCGTCGCCGCGGCGAAGACCGCGTCGGTCGAGGTCGCGGTGATGAAGTTCATCGTCACCCCGATCTGCTGCCACTGCTGCTGGATGGCGATCTGGTCGTCAGTCGGCTGACCGAGCACGGTGATGTCGAAGACGAAGCCGTCCGGGTAACCGGCGGTGGCGAGCAGCTCCTTCGCCTTCGCCGGGTCGTAGGCGTAGGTCTCGTCGATAGCCGGGTCGAAGCCGGTGGCGGACTCGGGGAACAGCTGCGCGGTCGCCCGGGCGCCCTCGTGCAGGTCGGTGACGAGCGACTCCCGGTCGATCGCATAGGACAGCGCCTGACGCACCTCCACCTCGGCGAAGGCGGGGGTGGTGGTGCCCAGCTTGTCGGCCACCGGGAACCCGACGATCGTCCCGCCGGACTTGACGATGTCCCGCTTGGCGGAGACGAGGTCGACGGTGCTGCTGTCCAACAGCGTCGCGACGTCGGCCTGGCCGGACACCACGGCGTTGGCCAGCGCCTGCGGATCGGTGATGATCTTGACGACGACCTTGTCGAAGGTGAAAGCGTCCCCGTTCCAGGCCTCGTCGCGCTTCTCCAAGGTGTACGAGCTGCCCTTGGTCGTCCCACTCTCCGCCAGCGCGTAGGGGCCGGAACCGTCCGGCGTGGTCGCCAGGGTGTCCGGATCGGCGACCGCATCGGCACCGACGATCACACCCGACGTGTCGGACAGGTTCGTGTCGGCGCCCGACTGCGGGGCAGCCCACGTGATGACGACCGTCTGCGGGTCAGGCGCGGCCACGTCGGTGATCTCCGTGCTCCCTCCAGGTGCGAAGGAGTTGTAGGCCGCGAGGTCGGTGTCGCTCCGGCGGTCGAGGTTGCCCTTCACCAACGCCGAGTCCAGCGACGACCCGTCCGTGAAGGTGACATCCGGCGTCAGGGTGAGCGTCGTCTGCAGGTTGTCCGGGCTGTTCGAGAAGTCCGTCACCAGGCTCGGCTCGATGCTGCCGTCCGGGCCGGTGATGAAGAGGGAGTCATACAAGCCGCTGTAGAACTGGAACTGCGCCTTCCCGTACAACAGCGGGTCATAGCCGCTCGGGGCGGCGTCGGAGCTGAGGGCGATCGTCATGGTGTCGGCCGCGCTCGAGCTGGCGCCGCCACCACCTCCCCCGCCGCACGCGGCGAGGGAGATCAGCGCACCGGCGGCCAGGACGGCCACGCCGGTCCGCATGGGAGAGGGACGGCGCAGCACCTGCGCGTCGGGGGTCCGGAACAGCTTCATACCGGGTCTGACTCCTTCGCTTCGTTACGGAGGGTCCATGTCGGCCGGGGACTCGGCCGCACCGGGATCCCGGCGTTGGCGGCAACGATGCGGTGGGCCTCTCCGTGACGTCAGGCACAATGCCGACCAATGGAAGACAACTGTGGGGTGCGCCTCACCAGCGATCTCCAGGAGCAACGTCCGTGACCGAAGAACTCCCAGCCCAGCCCCGGGTCCGCGGTCGTCGTCCCCCACGGGGCGAGCCGGTCGTCGACCGGGCGCTCGCGCTGCTCGAGGCCTTCGACGCCAACCACCCCCACCTGACGCTGAGTGAGCTGAGCCGACGCAGTGGCATCCCGGCCAGCTCGGCCCTACGGCTCGCGGGCCGGCTGCTGGAGTGGGGCGCCCTGGAGCGCGGGGCCGACGCGCGGTTCTCGATCGGGCTACGGCTGTGGGAGGTCGGCTCCCTGGCACCGCGCGGGCACGGGTTGCGCCAGGTCGCGCTGCCGTTCATGGGCGACCTGGAGGAGGTGACCCGCCAGCATGTGCTGCTCGCAGTCCGGGAGGGCGAGGAGGCGCTGATGGTGGAGCGGCTCTCCTCCCACGGTGCCGTGGCCGCGCTGTACCGGCCCGGTGGCCGGATGCCACTGCACTCGACCGGCGTCGGGCTGGTGCTGCTGGCGTTCGCCGACACCGGCTTCCAGGAGCGGGTGCTCGCCCAGCCGCTGATGCACCAGCCGGAGAAGGTGCCGGTCTCCCCCGCGGCGCTGCGCCGCACGCTGGCCGAGATTCGCCGCGACGGACTGTCCACCTTCCGCCGCGGTGCGCCCGGACCGATCGTGAGCGTCGCCGCGCCGGTGCACGACGCCCAGGGCACGGTCGTCGCGGCACTGTCAGTGGTGGTGCCGGCAGAGAACGCCGAGCCGCGGTTGCTCGGCCCGGCGGTGCGCACGGCCGCGCGGGGCATCTCCCGCGGACTCGGCGCGCGACGCGTACTCGGCACTGCCTGAATCCGACTCGTCTGCCATTGACCGGCAGCGGCGCTGATCAGGTGAGCGTCGTCACGCATGCTCGGCAAGCGGAACAGTCACGGTTGCGAAGGTCGTCGACCGCGCCTGAGCGACGACGCGGCTCCGGAGTCCACGCCCCCGGGAGCCATCCCTGCCCACGGCGTGCGAGTGACTCGCAGCTGCCTTCGCCGGTGCCGGGCGTCGCCCCGGGTATGCCACTCAACTCGAAGACCGGAGACCGGAGACCATGACGGAAGCACACAGCGTCCGGTCGGACGCCGTCGACCTACTGTCGCTCCAGGAGGTTGCGTCCCTCACATCGGGCTCCGACTTCTGGCACACCCAGGGCGTGGAACGGCTCGGGATCCCGGGGGTGATGGTCACCGACGGTCCCCACGGCCTGCGCAAGCAGTCCGCTGATTCGTCCGGCATCACCCTCCGAGGCGCGCTTCCCGCCACGTGTTTTCCGACGGCTGCCGCGCTCGCCTCGACCTGGGACCCGCACCTGGTCCGTGATGTCGGCAGCGCACTCGGCGCGGAGACCCGCGCTGCAGGCGTCGGGGTGCTGTTAGGGCCCGGCGTCAACATCAAGCGCCACCCACTGTGCGGTCGGAACTTCGAGTACTTCTCGGAGGATCCGCTGCTGGCCGGCGTCTTGGGACAAGCCATCGTCGAGGGCATCCAGAGCCAGGGTGTCGGCGCATCTGTCAAGCACTTCGCATGCAACAACCAGGAGACCGACCGCACCCGCACCTCAGCCGAGGTGGACGAGCGCCCGTTGCGCGAGATCTACCTGCGCCCCTTCGAGCGGATCGTCCGCCAGGCGCGCCCCTGGACCCTCATGACCGCCAACAACAGGGTCAACGGCACGTATGCCTCTCAGCACCACCACCTGCTCACGCGCATCCTGCGCGGGGAGTGGGGCTTCGACGGCGTGGTGATGTCCGATTGGGGGTCGGTCTACGACCGGGTCGCCGCACTGGCCGCAGGGCTGGACCTGGAGATGCCGGCCAATGACCAGGCGGACGCAGAGGTGCTCGCGGCAGTCGAACGGGGTGCACTCGACGAACAGCTGGTTCGAGAGTCGGCGGCCCGGCTCCTGACCCTCGCGGCTCGCACCGCGGGCGCCACCGCGCAGGGTGGTGGACCGCCCGATCACGAACTGCACCACCAGCTAGCACGTCGTGCGGCCGGTCAAGGTTGCGTCCTGCTCACCAACGACGGGACGTTGCCCCTGCAGCTCGCATCAGGTGGGCGGATCGCCCTCGTGGGTCCCTTCGCACGCACGCCGCGCTATCAGGGCGCTGGCAGTTCTCAGGTCACCCCGACCCGGCTGGACAACGCCTTCGACACTCTTGCCGATGCCGTCGGTCCTGACGTCGACGTCGTGTGGGCGGCGGGCTTCTCCACCGATGCCGATGCCGGTCCCGAGGTCCAGGACGCATTGCGGGCGGACGCGCTCGCCCTGGTGGAGTCCGCTGACACCGTACTGCTCTTCCTCGGGCTGCCGGAGGGCGACGAGGCCGAGGGAGCCGACCGGACCCGGTTCGAGCTGCCCGCGGCTCAGGAGGAGCTCGTCACGGCGCTGACCGAGGTGCACCGGCGGGTCGTGGTCGTCCTGGCGAACGGGTCCGCGGTCGCCACAGCTGGATGGGCGGACGGTGCCGCCGCCGTTCTCGAGAGCTGGCTGGGCGGGCAAGCCGGCGGAGCAGCGGTGTGCGACGTCCTCCTCGGGCAGGTGAACCCCTCGGGTCGTCTCGCCGAGAGCATCCCGCTGCGCCTGGAGGACTGCCCGGCGCACATCGGATGGCCGGGTGAAGAGGGTCATGTGCGCTACGGAGAGGGCGTCTTCGTCGGATATCGGTACTACGACACCTTTCGGCGAGATGTCGCCTTCCCCTTCGGCCACGGCCTGTCGTACACGACGTTCGATCATGCTGACGTCCTTGTCGAGGTCTCCCCGGACAGCAGCCTGGTCGTGCGGGTGACCGTGACGAACACCGGCGACCGCGCGGGTCGGGAGGTCGTCCAGGTCTATGCCCGCCCCTACGACAGCACGGTCCGACGGCCCGCACACGAACTCGTCGGCTTCGGACAGATCACCCTGGAGCCGGGCCGGAGCGGGATGCTGGCAATCGAGATCAGCGCCCAGGACCTCGCGTACTGGTCCGTCACCGCACAGGCCTGGGTCGTCCCGGCCGGACCGATCGACGTGGAGGTCGGCGCCTCGTCCCGGGACATCAGATGCGTCACGACCGCGGTGTTGCCCGGCAACGGCGTCAACCTGCCCTTGACCGAGTTCCACACGTTGCACGAGTGGCTGGCAGATCCGACCGCCGGACCGGCGGTGCGGGCGGCGTTCGGAACAGGCCTGAGCGATCCGCTTCCCGGCCCGCTGGCTGATCCAGACGTCCTCAAGCTCGTCGGCACGACGACGATGTTCAAGTTCGCCCATTTCGGCATGGGCATCGACCGGGAGGTTCTGGACCGGTTGTTGGACGGCGTCAGACGCGAACCCGCATCCTGAACAGGCCGGGCCGGGCGCGATCCGGTCGGCTCACAGACATGACATGCCCTGGCACCCGGATGGGCGTTGCCCGGGTGGGTGGGCGTCGGGTGTCGGATCGCCGCACGTGCCGCACGCCGACATCCGGCGAGCACTTCGCCGCAGCCGGCGGGCCACGCGACATCGCCTGATCCGACTCCTCTGCCATTGGCCGGCAGCGGTGCTGATCACGGTGAGCGGCGTCACGCATGCTCCCGGGACGCCGATCAACGAGGAGCGCCGTGCCGATCCACCCCGACATCGCGTCGAAGACCCACCTGCTGGAGGGCATCTCGTCGTTCGAGACCGCGATGGCCGATCCGGCCCAGCGGGCCCGGCTCGACGAGTTCATGTCCATCACCGGCGCTCCGCCGCCCCCGCAGGTCCAGACCCGCGACGACGCGGTGCCCGGCCCGCACGGGCCGGTCCCGGTGCGGGTCTACTCCCCCGCCGGTGCGCACACCGACCGTCCGGGGCTGGTCTGGCTGCACGGCGGCGCATTCCTCGGCGGGGACCTGGACATGCCCGAGGCCGACTGGACCGCCCGGCACATGGCCGACCGGGCCGGTGCCGTCGTGGTCACCGTCGACTACCGGCTCTGCACCGGCGGCGTGCACTACCCGGTGCCGCACGACGACGTCGTCGCCGCCGTCCGCTGGGCGCGGGAGAACGCGGCCGGCCTCGGCATGGACCGGACGCGGATCTCCCTCGGTGGCGCGAGCGCGGGCGGCAACCTCGCCATCGGCGCCGCGCTGAAGCTCCGCGACGAGGACGGCGAGCCGCCGGCCGCCCTGCTCCCGATCTACCCGGTCGCCCACTCCGTGCTGCCCCCGGCGTCCGCCGCGCTCGCGGCGCGGATGGCCGAGGTGCCGCCGGTGCTGAGGTTCCTGCCGGAGGACACCGACTCCTTCAACACCAACTACCTGGGTGGGCCGCTGTCGGCGGCCGACGGGTACGCCTTCGGTGCGCTGGCCGTGCTCGAGGGTCTCTGTCCGACGCTGGTGCTCAACGCCGAGTACGACGACCTGCGCGCCTCCGGCGAGGACTTCACCGCGCGGCTCGCGCTCGCCGGCGTCGACGTCCGCCAGGTCCTCGTCCCCGGCATGCTGCACGGCTTCCTCAACACCCGGTCCGACCTCGAGCCGGTCGACCGCGCCCTGACCCTGATGGCCGACGTCGTCGCCGCGGCCCGCACCCCCGAGACCCTGGAGATCCCCGCATGAGCACCTCCTTCCCCGACGGCTTCCTCTGGGGCACGGCCACCGCCGCGCACCAGGTCGAGGGCGGCAACGTCAACAACGACCACTGGGAGATGGAGCACGCCGAGCACTCCCCGTTCGCCGAGCCCAGCGGCGACGCCTGCGACTCCTGGCACCGGTGGGCCGACGACCTCGACCTGGTCGCCGGGGCGGGACTGACCACCTACCGGTTCAGCCTGGAGTGGAGCCGGATCGAGCCCGCGGAGGGCGAGCTGTCCCGCGCCGCGCTGGACCACTACCGGCGGGTCGTCGACGGCTGCCGCGACCGGGGCCTGGCCCCGATCGCCACGCTCGTGCACTTCACGATGCCGCGCTGGATGATGCACGACGGCGGCTGGACCGGGCCGAAGGCGGGCGACCGGATCGCCCGGTTCACCGAGCTCGCGCTGCCCGCGCTGGCCGACGCGGAGTACGTCGCCACCATCAACGAGCCCAACCTGATGGCCGTCCAGCCGGTGATCGGCGGGATGGCCCGCCGCGGCGAGGAGATCAAGGGCCTCCCCGTTCCCGACCAGGGGGTGGCGGAGGCGCTCATCGGTCTGCACGGCCGCAGCATGGAGGTGCTGCGCGGCGCCGGGTCCCCGCCGGCCGGGATGACGCTGGTCGGCCTGGAGTACATCGACGAGGGCGGCGGCGCGGAGCGGCTGCAGGCCGCGCGCACCGCGATGATGGACCAGTTCCTCCAGGCCGCCGCGGGCGACGACTTCGTCGGCCTGCAGATCTACACCGCCCAGCGGTTCGGCGCCGACGGCCTGATCGCCCCGCCGGCGGACCAGCAGACCCTCGCCCACGGCATGGAGCGCCGGCCCGAGGCGCTCGGCGCCGCGATCCGCCACGCGGCGTCGGTGCTGCCGGACACGCCGCTGCTGGTCACCGAGAACGGCATCGCCACCGCCGACGACGCCGACCGGATCGCCTTCACCACCGACGCCCTGCAGAGCCTGGCCGCGGCGATCGCGGACGGCGCCGACGTCCGCGGCTACGTGCACTGGAGCCTGCTGGACAACTTCGAGTGGATGCTCGGCTTCACGCCGACCTTCGGCCTGGTCGCGGTCGACCGGCAGACCTTCGCCCGGACGCCCAAGCCGAGCCTGGCCTGGCTGGGCGAGGTCGCGAAGCGCAACGGGCTCGCCTGATCCGCGTGCCGACCAATGGCACCACCCTGGGCTTCGGTGACCGCGGTCACCGAAGCTCGGACCAGTCAACGCCGACCCTGACCCGGGAGCACCCATGAGCTTCGAGTACCTGATCGACCCCGCCAAGGGCCCGCAGTGGCAGGGCGTGCTGCCCGGCAAGCCCGCCCCCTACGTGCTGCGGCGCGGCGAGGGCGAGCACGCCAAGCTCTTCGGCGACGTGTTCACCGTGCTGCTGTCCGGCGACGAGACGCAGGGCCAGTTCGGGATCATCGTCAGCGAGTCCCCGGCCGGCGACGTGATCCCGACCCACTCGCACAACGCCACCCACGAGACCTTCTACGTCATCGAGGGCAAGGTGCGGCTGTTCTTCGAGGACGGCGAGGGCGCCAAGCAGTCCAAGCTGCTCACCCCCGGCGACTTCGGGTACGTGCCGGCCGGCTTCGCCCACGCGTACCAGATCGTGGAGGACGCCCGGATGATGGGCACGCTCTCCGGCGGGTTCGAGCGGTTCTTCCAGCACATGGGGACGCCGACGGACTCCACCGCGAAGGACCAGCCGCCGTTCATCCCGGACTTCCCGCGCATGCAGGCGGCGGCGCAGCAGCACAACATGCAGTTCATGCGCGACTTCGAGTGGCCCGAACCGACCGCCTGAGTCCCCGCTCGTCGCACCGCCCGCCGGGCGCGGTCCCTCCCGGACCGCGCCCGGTCCGCTGAGGAGGACCTGTGCCAACCCCTGCCCTGCCCCTGCCGCCCCCGGCGCACGCCGCCCCGCTCCCCCGCCCTGTCCCGGGCGCCGGCGGCGTCCGGGTGCTCGCGGGCGTGCCGTACGCCGCGCTGCCCGGCGCCCGCCCGCTCGAGCTGGACCTGTACCTCCCGGCAGGCGGCGCCCTCGCCCCGGTCGTCGTGTTCCTGCACGGCGGCGGCTGGCGGCTGGGCAGCCGGCACTCGGCCGGTCCGGCCTACCGGGGTGCCGACCCGACGCCGTTCGAACGGGTCGCCGCAGCCGGCATCGCCGTCGCCAGCGTCGACTACCGGCTCTCGGGCGAGGCGGTCTGGCCCGCCCAGCTGCACGACGCCAAGGCCGCCGTCCGCTGGCTCCGCGCCCGCGCGGGCGAGCTGGGCGTCGACCCGGACCGGATCGCGGCCTGGGGCGAGTCGGCCGGCGGGCACCTGGCCGAGCTGCTCGGGCTCACCGCCGACCCCGAGCTCGAGGGCGCGGTGGGGATGACCGGGCCGTCCAGTCAGGTCGCCGCCGTGGCCGCCTGGTACGCCCCCAGCGACGTCGCCGCGGTCGCGACCGACACCGGCGGCGACCCGGCCGACGCCACGACCCGCGAGGCACAGCTGCTGGGTGCCGCTCCGTCGAGCGTGCCCGACCTCGCCACCCAGGCCAGCCCGGTCGGCCACGTCTCCGCCGCGGCACCGCCGTTCCTGCTGCTGCACGGCCGGGCCGACCGGTTCGTCCCGTGCGTGCAGAGCGAGCGGCTGCGCGACGCGCTGACCACCGCCGGTACCGACGTCGCCCTGCACACCTACGCCGACGCCGACCACATGTGGCTCGGCGCCCCGGAGGCGGCGACCGACGCACTGGACCGCACCGTCGCCTTCCTGCGACGGCACCTGATCGAGGGGAACTGACATGAGGATCGTCGGCATCCGCCGCGACGGCGGCGCCGTGCAGGTCGGCTCGCTGTCCGAGGACGGCGCCACCGTCACCGTGCTGGCCGGGCTGGAGGAGTTCTGGGCCTCCGCCGCCCGGCTGCTGGCGAGCGAGCCGACCGGGGAGACCGTCCCCGCCACCGACGTGCAGTTCGTGCCCCCGGTGCTGCCCGGCGCCCGGGTGGTCTGCATCGGGCTGAACTACCTCAAGCACGTCGCCGAGGGCTCCTTCCGCGACACCGAGATCCCGCCGTACCCGACCCTGTTCGCCCGCTGGACGCAGTCCCTGACGGTGGGCGGCGCGGAGGTGCCGGTGCCGGCCGACGAGGGCGGCCTGGACTGGGAGGGCGAGGTGATGGCCTACGTCGGCTCGCCGCTGGTGGACGCCACCCCCGAGGAGGCGCTGGCCGCCGTCGTCGGCTACTCGACGTTCAACGACCTGACGTCACGGCGGGCGCAGAAGCTCACCAGCCAGTGGATCCTGGGCAAGAACGGCGACAACTCCGGCCCGCTCGGCCCGATCGTCCCCGCCGCCGAGGTCGGCGACCTGCGCGACGGGCTGCGGGTGCAGACCCGGGTCAACGGCGAGACCGTGCAGGACGGCCGCACCGACGAGATGGTCTACACCGTCGGCGACACCCTCTCCCTGATCTCGCGCACCTTCACCCTGCGCCCCGGCGACCTGCTGGCCACCGGCACGCCGTCCGGCGTCGGCTACGCCCGCACGCCTCCGTGGCTGCTGCAGCCCGGCGACGTCGTCGAGGTCGAGGTCGACCGGCTCGGCGTGCTGACCAACACCGTGGTGCCGAACGGGACCCGTCATGAGCGGTGAGTTCCGCCGGTACCTCTTCCCGCACGACCACCCCCGCCTGGCCGGGGTCCGCGGACTGGACGCCTACGCCTACCGCGAGGCCGCCCGCACGCCGGGCACCTTCACCGGCGGGCTGGTCGAGGGCTGGACACCGCTCTACCTGGCCGAGTTCCGCGGCGTCACCGAGGACGGCACGCTGCGCGAGGGCCTGTACCCCCTGACCCCCGCCGAGCCCGGCGAGGAGGCGCCGGTCGCCGAGATGGTCGCTGCGGCGCAGGAGCTGCTCGCCGCGCTGGACGACGACGACCGCGAGCGCGTCTCGCACGACGTCGACGCACCCGAGTGGCAGACCTGGGCCAACCCGGAGTTCATGCAGTTCGACACCGGCCTGCGGCTGGAGTTCCAGCCGGCCGAGGTGCAGGCCAAGGCGCTGGCGCTGGTGCAGGCCTCGCTGTCACCGGAGGGCTACCAGCTCACCCACGCGATGATGCTGATCAACGGCTTCCTCGGCGAGGTCGTGGGCCTGGAGAGCGTGCTCAACGAGTTCAGCTACAACATCGCCCTCTACGGCGACCCCGACCTGCGGGCACCCTGGGGCTGGCAGCTGTTCGGCCACCACGCCGCGGTCAACTGCCTGGTCGTCGAGGGCCGGATGGTGCTCTCGCCGGTCTTCCTCGGCGCCGAGCCGAACGAGATCGACGCCGGGCCGCACACCGGCACCCCGTCGTTCACCGACCGGATCGCGCTGGGCACCCAGCTGATGGCCGCACTCACCCCCGAGCAGCGCCGGACGGCCACCGTGTTCGAGCAGATGGTCGACCCGGCCATGCCCCCGGGCCGGGTGCACCCCGGCGACGAGCGGCACCTGGCCGGCGCATTCCAGGACAACCGGGTCGTCCCGGTCGAGGGCATCCGGGTCGCCGAGCTGTCGGCCGAGGCCCAGCGGCTGGTGCTGGAGATCGCGGAGACCTTCGTCCGGCTGCTGCCGGCCGGACCGCGGGCAGCCCGGCTGCGGGAAATCGAGGCGCACCTGGACGCCACGTGGTTCAGCTGGATCGGCGGGTGCGAGCCGGGCGACGTCTTCTACTACCGCGTCCAGTCCCCGGTGCTCATCGCCGAGCTCGACCACCACTGCGGCGTCTTCCTCGACTACGACACCCCGCAGCCCTTCCACGTGCACACCGTGCTGCGCACGCCGCACGGCAACGACTACGGCCGCGCCCTGGTGCGGGCCTGGCAGCAGCAGCACCGGCCCGGCTGAGCCGGCCGCGTTCCGCACTGCCGCCCAATGGCATCGAGCTACGGCGACGTGACGCCCGCCACGGATGCTGGACAGGACTCACCAGCGCGGCGCCCACCAGCCCGGACACCCCACGCCACCCCGCCTCCCCCGCTCGGGGCACCGGCGCCCAGGACAGGAGACCCGATGACCACCGTGCCCGCACGCGTGCCCGTCCTCGTCGTCGGCGGAGGGCCCAGCGGCCTGGCCGCGGCCCTCGAGCTCGGCCGGCGCGGCATCGAGGTGCTGGTCGTCGAACCGCGCACCGAGCTCGATGCGCTCCGCCCCCGCGCCAAGACCACCAGCGTCCGGACGATGGAGCACCTGCGCCGCTGGGGGCTGGCCGACCGGCTGCGGGCCGTGGCGCCGCTGCCGGTGGAGCACGCCCAGGACGTCGTCTTCTGCACCGGGCTGTTCGGTCACGAGATCGTGCGGTTCCCGGAGGCCTTCGGGCTGAGCACGACCCGGCGCGAGCTGTACGCCGAGGCCGGGCAGCAGGCGCCGCAGCCGCTGGTCGAGCAGGTGCTGCGGGACGCAGTGGCGCAGCTGCCCTCCGTCACCTGCCTGATCGGCTGGCGGGCGGTGTCGGTGAGCGACGGCCCCGCCGCGGCGTCCGCCGTCCTGGCCGGCCCGGACGGCCGGCAGCACGAGGTGACCGCCGACTGGCTGCTCGGCTGCGACGGCAGCAGCGGGCTGAGCCGGCGGGCCATCGGCGCCCGCTACGAGGGCTCCTCGGGCAGCCTGCCGAACCTGAGCATCACCTTCCGATCGCGCGACCTGGACACCCGCGAGCTGTGCGCGCTGGGCGTCCACTACTGGGTGATCGGCGCCGAACGCGGTGGCCTGATGGGGCGGCTGGACCTGGACGGCACCTGGTGGGCGATCGTGCAGGGCGTCGACGCCACCGCCGGGGACGTCGACCCGGTCGCGCTGGTGCAGGCCCTGGTCGGGGCGGACATCGACGTCGAGGTGCTGGCCACCGACCCGTGGTCGGCCCGGATGCTGCTGGTCGACCGGTACCGCGGGCAGCGGGTGTTCCTGGTGGGCGACGCCGCGCACCTCAACCCCCCGTGGGGCGGGCACGGCTTCAACACCTGTGTCGGCGACGCGGTGAACCTGGGCTGGAAGCTCGCCGCCGTGCTGCGCGGCTGGGCACCGGAGTCGCTGCTGGACAGCTACCAGGCCGAGCGCCGCCCGATCGCCGTGCGGACGATCGCCGCGGCCGGTGCGCAGGAGGCGTTCCTCGCGCCGTCCTTCGCCGCCGGTGACCTGGACGACGACGGCCCGCTGGGCACGGAGCTGCGCGCCGCGGTGGCGGCGGCCCTGGCGGTCAAGGACCCGGAGTTCCACAGCCTGGGCCTGGTGCTCGGCTACGACTACCCCGACTCCCCGCTCGTCGTCCCCAGCGGCGGTCCGCGGCCGGAGCCGTCGGTGGTCGACCACACCCCGTCGGCACACCCGGGAGCGCGGCTGCCGCACGCCTGGCTGCCCGATGGCAGCTCGGTCTACGACCTGCTCGGTGAGGAGTTCACCGTGCTCCAGCTGAGCCTGGACGCCGATCCACGGCCACTGCTGGAGGCCGCCACCGTCCGGGGCGTCCCGCTGCGGGTCGTCGACCTGAGCTCGGTGCCGCGGCTGCGCTCGCTGTACGCGGCGGAGCTGCTGCTGGTCCGCCCGGACCAGCACGTGGCCTGGCGCGGGGAGCAGGTGGAGGACGCCGAGGCCCTGCTGGCCGAGGTCACCGGCAGCCCGGTGGCCACGCCGGCCCTGCACGTCGCCGGCGGCTGATCCGGCCCTGCTGCAGGGGCCCGACGCGAGCCTGCGAGGGTCGGGGGGCAGCAGGGTCCTTTCGCTAGCGTGGCCCGGTGACCTCGCCCTCCATCGCCCGACCCGAACTGCTCGACGCCGACCCCCGCACCCCCACCGGCCGACCGGTCCGCTGGGGCGTGGT
>Ga0210040_10001140_pt1 | contig 41143 bp, 30 predicted proteins | sample CryGeyCG12114_NA_FD_185462 | JGI IMG/M metagenome (GOLD analysis project Ga0210040, IMG submission 185462) | Groundwater microbial communities from aquifer - Crystal Geyser CG19_WC_8/21/14_NA (SPAdes) (version 2) | ecosystem: Environmental > Aquatic > Deep subsurface > Groundwater | place: USA... | reverse complement strand
TCCTGGTTGGTTTTGGCTACGTGGCAGGAATGGCACAATAACTGAAAATTAGAAAGCCAGCAACCACCGCCACCGTGTTTAACCGGGATAATATGATCGGCTTTGAGGGCTTGGCGGGTACCGCATACGCTGCATTTAGGGCCGTAATACTTTTTCACAAAGGTAATAATGGTACCGGCCTGCCCATCTATGATAGCCCAAACCGTAGTAGCAAATTTAATACAGTCATCACTGGCCCAGCGCCGCCGCCGACCGGTTATGGGAACCCCACAGCCGCAGGCACAGGTTTTATCGGCCCGGACCGGGAACATATCCGGAAAGGTTAAATGGGCTTGTAAGCGCTTATATGGATTTACATATATCCGGCCGTAAATTTCCGCAGGATCTAAAAATAGAACCCGTTTATGCCATTCCGTTTTGATACGGGTCTTTTTAAAAGGCAGCGCACCCGTTATAGGTTTTAAGGCGGTTTCGGGCTGAGAAGAAGTTATAGCTGGCAGACTGGTCGGAAGCATTACCTGCATGCGGTATAAACTTAAAATATAAAAATATTGTGAGGTAAAAGTAAAGGTATTGGGGGTTCAATCAACCGGTAATTTACTCAAAACCGATAATCTAAAGCTATTCTCCTGATCACGCTTAAATAATAAATCGCACTTCGAAGAACATATATTTATGAGACAGGCCACCTTTAAATTCGCGTGACAGCCAGACCACCGAGCTTTCGAAGCTAAAGCCTTTATAAACGCCCACCAAACCAGCTGACTCCTGCAGAACGGTTCTTTTTATATTGCGGCTACTAATGGTATACACGTTGTTAGGGTTTAAAACGCCGCCTTGTAAAGTAGCATTATAACCTACCAATTTGCCGGTAACCCGCCCCTGCGCGTAAAACTGGAACTTTTGCAAGTTTATCCGGTTTTGCCGGGCGGCTATTCCTATATTCTGAAAATATCCATTCATTTTTCCGGTGCGCAGCAGCAGTCCGGTTTGGGCGTTGGTATACAGCGTACCCAAAGATGCACCGGCAGTTCCTATCAATTCGGCAGCTTTATACCGGCTGATTAAGCCTTTTTCGTAGGTAGCAGTATATCCCAGCACCAAGTCCGTTTTTATCTGGTAATCCCAGCCTTGGGGTGCCGGCGCATCGAGCCATTGGTGCACTTGAGTTTGAAACTCTTTGGTGCCGGCTCCCGGTCCCATAAAACCCAAGTCCAGGGCAGCTGTTATGCGCTCCTTTTTAATCGGGTTCATTTGCACCGTGTACTGTGTAGCGTATAAGGTGGCGGCATAAGGCCGGTCACCATAACGTATGTTGGGGTCCTCAATTGATAAAGGCGTAAAGCCATCGTACGAAAGCTTCAGGCCAAAATAATGCAGCCCTCTTCTTTTATTGGCTAATAAAATTTTATTTACCGGCGATCTGCGGAAGCCCGGATGGACCAGGTTAGCCGATATACCCTGGGTATAATAATAGTCAGTGCGGAAAGTAGCATCGTTGGCAAACGTGCCCATCAGTATTTTATCGGCCGAAATAACCGTATCGCCGGGCAGGGAAGCCAGTACGGAATACGGGAAAGATAAAAGACAAAGGATAAAAAAAAGGTATTTTTTGGGTAGTAATAAAGAATGCATGTAATAATCGTAACGGCTTATTTACTGCTGTTTACTTTAGTTCTATCATAAAAGTTAATCGCATTTTTCTGCTTTGCGTAAACATCACCTACCATCAGCCTTCAGCACCATTAAACATGAACCAAACGCCTCCTCCTACTGCAGACTCCAGGCTCCGCTGGATAGAAAGCATTTCTACTTTTATGGATAACCAGTTTCAGTTGCCGGGTACTAACTTCCAGTTTGGGCTGGACCCAATTTTGAGTCTTATTCCGCTTGGTGGTAGTGTGGCCAGTTTTGCTATTTCGGCTGGTTTGCTGGTAACCATGATGAAGCACGGCGTTAGCCGAAAAGTAGTAATTATGATGTTGGGCAACCTGGCGCTGGATGCTACCATTGGTAGTATACCGGTTATTGGTAATATTTTTGATTTTGCTTTTAAAGCGAACCAGCGCAACGTAAACCTGCTGAAGAAGCATTATCAGGAAGGCAAATACACGGGCAGCGGCAACGGCATTATTGTTACAGTAATTTTAATATTAATGCTGTTATTGGGGCTTATTATTTACGGTACCTGGGAATTGGTATCTTACCTGTTTTCGCTGCTATAAGCAAGGCGATAAAAAACAGGAAAGATTACTTCTTAAACTTTCCTGTTTTATCTGTTTAAAAACCTTAGCGCAGGTTCAGTTTACTTGCTACCCGTTGTTTCTGTAACCGGGATGTATGTTTTAATATATCCGCCGTATTGGTAAGTTGTACTACCTGCCAGTAGTCGCCTTTATCCTGCATTTTCACTTCCAGTACCATGGTGGTATCGTAGCGGGGTTGAGTAAACTCTAAACCTACTAAAGCCGTTTCGCCTTGTTCGTTTACGTATTTTACGCCTTTAAAAGCGGCGCTGTCGCTTACTACTTTGTGCCACAAGCCCGAAAGGGAAATATCTACTTTCTTTTTGGGGGCGTTCGGATCTTTTTTGAAATCACCGGTTTCGACGTACTTGGCAATTTCTTTACGTGCTACCTGAGTCAGCTGCGGTTTCATGTATTTTAAAGCATTACCTACCACCATGCTGGCCGGATTTAAGGAGCTGATCAGGCCCCGCTGCTGGGCTAACTGATCGACCATACTGCCGGTTACGCCCGACAAGTCCACGTATTTTTCAAAAGCTTCCATATCATGATCCTGTATGGCCTCATGGGCCTGCAACAAAGAATATTTCGGGCTGCTCTTAAAATTCTGGTAATATAAATATCCCCCAATCAGGCCTACCACCACGAGTAATAGTAAAATTTTTTTCATGTAAATACTGTATTCTGATATTATTAATTGAACAAATCTAAGCAGACAACCGCTTATTTGCAAAGCCCTTCCTTCTAAATCCTACTGTTTAGCCGCTTATAATCCTTTCTGCTATTTTATTTTAGCTTCTAAATAAATGCTTATACAGATAAATTGTACTATTTCCGCCCAATCCAATCAAAACCGGACACCTTCTTTGGTACTGCAATCACAAGATCTATCAATTAAGCATCTATCTATCAACCTATTACACGAGATGGCATACGCCTTGTAAAAAGCATAACAGATTTATTTATCAAATAACCTAAAAACAACCTAAACTATGAAACTCATTGTCTTATTATTCGCCCTGGTAATCGGATTTGATTATGCTTTGCAAGATGCTGTTAAAGGCATCCGGTATCCGAAAGAAAACAATTTGTACGTGGTAAAAATAAAACCATTACCCCGGGTAACGTATGCAAAAGCACTGCCCCAAAATGCGTTATTGAAAACAGAAAAAAACGGCTTAAAATATTAAGCCGTTTTTACCTTAATTACACCTACGGGTAAATGCATTAATAAACTTTAGGCAAGGATATTCCTTTTATTTTACGGTACAGATTAATAGCCGCCTGGTCGGTAAGGCCCGAGATAAAATCGGTTATTTGCAGAATTCGTTCGTATTCATCCAGGTTTACCTGGCGGTTTGCATCCAGGTACTGATCCGGAATTAAATCCAATAACTTTTGGTGCCGCCGCGATTCCGGCTGAAATACGGCTTTCAGGAAAGCATCTAATAATCCGCCCAGCACCTCGAAACCAGCAGCTTCTATTTCCAGGACCGGCCGGTTTTTATAAATAGCTTCTACGGATAACTTTTTAATCTGATCCAGGGCGGCTTTGCTGCTTACTTCCGCAATAAGCGGCTGGTCGTAGGTGCCATTTAATATGTCGGGTTCGTTTTGAAGGAAGATAGCAGCTGTTTCGTTGATGAGCTTGTTAATGATTTTCGCCCGTAAAAACCCGATCTCTTCCCGCCAATCGTAAAAAGTTAACCGGGATTTTCGTTCCGACGATTCGTTAAGTACCGCTTTTAATAATTCCTGGGCTTTCTCCGGCGGAATCAAACCTAATTTACAACCGTCTTCAAAATCAATAATGCGATAACAGATATCGTCGGCAGCTTCCACCAGAAAAGCCAGCGGATGCCGGTGGTAAAACACTTCGGCAGCGTTGCCTTTGGGCAGCATACCCAACTCATCGGCCAGTTGCCCAAACCACGTTTTCTCGCTCTGAAAAAAGCCGTATTTTTTCTCGCTGGTGCGGCTGCTGCCTTTAAACCGGGGCAGGCTTTCTTTCGGATATTTGGTAAAAGTAGCTAATGTGGTATAAGTTAAACTCAATCCGCCGGGCAAGTTACTTTGGGCCGGATAGGTATGCGTCAGGATACGGAATCCGGCGGCATTACCTTCGAAATTATGCAGATCGGCTTTTTGGGCAGCGGTTAAATTTTGCAGAAAAAGCTGCGCTTCGGGGCTCTGAAAATAAGCCGAAATAGCATCTTCGCCGGAGTGGCCAAAAGGCGGGTTGCCGATATCGTGGGCCAGGCAGGCGGCCGCGACAATATCTCCAAAATTCGCTTCGTTTACACCGCTTTGCTTTTCCAACTCCGGGTATTTTTGCAGGATATCTTTTCCTACGGTCCGGCCCAACGACCGGCCCACGCAAGATGTTTCCAGGCTATGGGTTAAGCGGGTATGGACAAAATCGCTTTCGGGCAGCGGCATTACCTGGGTTTTGTTTTGCAGCCGCCGAAACGCCGAAGAAAACACAATCCGGTCGTAATCGCGCTGAAAAGCGCCGCGGGCAAACTCCTCCGGTACATTGCCGATATCTTCTCCGGCGTAGCGCCGGCGCGACAATAATTTTTCCCAGTTCATCTGTGGCATAATAGGTTCTTGCATTTGCTTTTTGCGTCCCTGAAAGTACACGGTTATTCGGGGAAATGAAAGCTTGGCAAGCGTAAAAAACCTAAAGTTTGATAAACTTGATTACGTGGGTTTCGGAGCCGTTAACAGCCCGGATAAAGTATAAGCCTTTGCTTAAGCCCGATACATCAAAAGACAAAGGGTTATTGCCCGGCGCTACCAACCGGTTAACAGAACCGTGCAGTTGCCCGGCGGTGTTATAAATATACAACAGCAAATTACCGGCGGCCGGTGCCCTAAATTCCAGGTGCAATTCATTATTTTCAATGGGATTGGGGTACAAGGCAATACCTGCCGGCAAGTTATTTTCGGAACCTACCCGGCGCACCGGCGAAAAATCGAAGCTTGCCGTATTATCCACCAGCCGGAGCCGGTAATAAGTAAAACCATTAAACGGGCGGGTATCGGTTATTGTGTAAGCAAGAGTGGCTTGCGGCGACACGGCGGTTAAAGTGCTCCAGTTAGCATCATCATGGCTGCGCTCCAGCAAGAAATAGCTTAAACCGGATTCGGCCGTAGTTTCCCAGGCAAGTAAGGCTTCGCCGGATGATAGCGCAGTAGCCGTAAAAGAAAGCAAGTCTGCCGGCAAAGCACATGATTCTGCTACCAAGGGCACCAACTGCGTGGGGCTGCAAATATTATTCTGGAAGCTCCGCGCTAAAACGTAATTGCCACCATCTATATCGCTGGCACTACTCAGCCGGCGGGTTACTTGTCCCTGGATGATGGCATAATGCATTACCGCCCGGCTATAATAAATGTGGCTTAACTGGTGAGCATGTCCTAACTCGTGTAAAGCCACGGTTTCAAAATCGTACTGCGTGCCGGCAGGCGTGTTGCTGCCGTAGTTCCAGGTAATGTTATCGTTAAAAATCATATCAATTTCGTTTACCCAATACCGGTAGCTACTGCCTACCCGGCAACCTTTGTACCGGCTGGTAGTACGGCCTAAAATATTAATGGGCAAATTATCATCCGAACCAAAACGAAGTATATTTACGTCGTCCTCGGCGGTAACGGTGGTGCTGGTTCGTTGGGCATCTAACTGCCAGTTCATGGCCGTCTGGCAAGTCCAGGTTTGCAGGGCCCGGGCAAATGACTGGGCAGCTTCGGCATTTACGGTATTATCGGCCCGGAAAATATAGCCGCCGTTGCCGTCTTTATTTACATGGTACGGCGTGTAGGCAACATCATCTTTTATCACGCTGCTAATGGCATATTTTACAAACAAAGTTTTGTTGCCGGTTACAGTTACCAGGTCGTTGTTGGTAACGCGTACTGCGCCGGTAGCCGCCACGCCGTTCGCGTTAGAAGGCACCTTTACCTGTATTTCCTTATCGCTCCAGGAAACATAATCGGTGGGCAAAGCGCTGAAAAAAGAAGCTGCGCCGTCATTCGCATCCTTAAATTCGACCATGCCCTGGCCGCGTGCCGTGCCAAAGTTCGATCCGGTTATGGTCAGGATGGCGCCGGTGCCAGCGGTGGTGCTGTCGGGCGTGAAATTGGTAATAACCGGAGCGGCCTGGGTGCGGGCCTGGGAGTTGACCAGGCTGGTTTTGCGGGGTTGCGCTTTTTCCAGTTCCGGGTTGGGGCCGATTGTTTTTACCTGAATTGGCGGCAGCGAACTTAAGGCTTTGTGTAAACCAGCAGTAATGCCTTGGTAAACCTGAAACGGATCGCGGGCTTCGTCGAAAGGCAAATTGTAGCGGATAAAACCCTGGGAACTGGCATAAACCGAATAAGCCGGGTTAATATTTGTTGTCTGACCAGCAGGGAAACGGGATGGCTCCAGGAAAAAGACTCCTTGCTGGTCTGGTTGCAAGCTCAAGGTATTCGAAAAAGTATGCAGTTCATCGCCCACCCTGCCGCCTTCGGTTATAATATTGATAGTGGTGCTGGTACCCAAATTGCCTTTAAAAACTTTAAAAATTTGTACCTGGTTAGCCGTATAGATATTCTGATGGGCCGGGTCCCAGTAACTTTGGCTTTGCAGTACTTTGCCTTCTACAATGAAGGTGGCCTGTTCTGCACGTTGCGTTAAAGTTGCAGGAATGAGCAAACAGGCTTCCTGGGCTTGTAGGGGCCGGACAAGAAAGACGAATACCAAGCTCAGCAAAAAAGCTTTTATATAAAGATGCATTTTAGGGTATTTAGGTAATTTAGTTTCTGCCCCTTCCATTAGCCGGACTTACTTAAAACAGAACTGCTTATTTTCAGGATATAAATATTGCGATATTATTGCTTATTATTAGTATAAACACCGAGTAAGGTGATCGGCCGAAGCATAATATTTATACATTGTTAGGCATCTTTTTTAATTTTTGAATACAGTTATTAGCTTGTCAGATTGGTAAATTCTTTCAGGAGAAATAACTAATTCTTCTAAAGGAATTTTATTACCATATCGTTCTGCGAGTTTAGCTTTAACTGGACCACTTGTCAAATCAAAATCTTTTAGCTTACCAAGTTTTCCAACTTCAATTCCGCAAGCTCTCTTATATATTTTCCAAACTAATTCAGAGCAATAAATTTTATCATCTGACCACCCAAAGTATATATCATAATTTCTGCCTTCATATTCTTCTCCAATCTGCTTCATTTTTAGTTTGGCTTTTGGAGTTAGGATTTTGTCTGCATTTTTTAACCTTTTGACAACAAACAAAGCATCTTCTCCGCGGTTAATCCATGCTTGGAGTGGCGTTATTTTTACCGGTTGTGTTGCTTCAAAGACAAAGGGCTTTCCTTTTTGGAAATATATGATGCCCATATGGCTATATCTTGACTTTGTTGCTAATTGTATAGCTTTACTTTGATTAGATTTTGATGTTTGAAATATAATATCCCCGTCTTGAAAGGTTTCTTTTATAGGTTCTATTTCTACATATCTGTCCTCTTTGGTCATTAACGACATTCCCAGGAAAATGAATCCTGTTGTAATCAAGAGAAATAAAATAATAAAAATGGGGTATTTGAATCTGTTTGTCATTATCAAATTTGTAAACGACAGCCGAGGCTGTCGGCCGAAGGCTGGCGTTTACGATTTGTTAGCACCTGTTATTTCAAAAGTATTGCCTCACGTTATAGTTGCTTATTGTATTGGCCAACTCTGTAGGACTTATCCCACTATTTATTTTTCTCGAATTTGTCGGCTCCGCTATTTTGGAGTAATTTAATGAATTCACCTCTCCCGTTTGAAGAAAAAGTCGCTCTCCATAAAATATTATTCCCAAAGTTGTCTTTAGTATTTACGCCGGCGCCTCCTAATTATAAGCATCTGTCCAATTTCAACTGTTAGGTATGGAGCGGCATAATGCAAGAGTGTCCATCCTTTCCCGTCTTTGGAGTTTAAGTCGATTGGGTTCTTCTTCAGTATTTCTGAAAATTCATTGATATTGTTATTAACTATACAGGCTACCAGTTTTCAAATAGGAGATTCTTCTTCATTATTATGCAATTTCTTTTTTAATTGGTGTCAGCGAATTTGGCTAAAAAGCGTTTTAATATTTTTTAGCTGTTGTTACCCCTTGTTTGTTTTTTCAATTCTTCAACTTGTTCACTTGATAAACCTGTAAATCGAACAATTCTTTCGATTGGCTCATTCTCCTTTATCATGACAATAGCTACTGCGGTCTTTTCTTTTTCTATTCCTTTCTCTATTCCCTCTAATAAACCTTCTTCTCTTGCCGTATCCAGAGAGTTCTTCAAATCTCGGTAATATTTCAAGCTATCTTGGTAGGAGCGGACCTGATCAGGCGTGAATTTGGCTATTTCAGCAATCTCAAATAATTTCTCAAATACACGTTCTCTTAACTTCTCCGGCACTTTGTCTAACCGGTTCAGGTTTCTGATTACATACAGCCACTTGTCAAACCTGGTTTCCAATTCCTCCACTGTTTTGTTGAACTTGGGCATTTCCAGGTAAATGAAGGTTAGTTTATCATAAAAGACTTCTTTCGTTTCAGTATCAGTTAGCTTGATATCGTAGCGGAATTTATTATGGTCATTTTTGTCTTCATCAAATACAAAGTCTAGAATAGCAATGGTATAAACAGCTTTCAATTCATAGTTCCAGTCGGCACGTTTAGCCTGTTCCCTAATCGGAAAAGTGGAATAATAGACAGTGCGGTCTTTGAAGAAGTTCTGCTTGGTTTTCTGTAACTCTACAATGAATTTTTCGCCTTTTTCATTTTCACAGTACAGATCAAAAATGGCTTTCCTATCTAATTCACTGGCACCTACATGCTCGTTTTTCAGGTAAGTTAAATCTTTTATTTCTCCTTGTTCTTCCTTTAAAAGTACGTTCAGGAAATCTAAAAGCAAATCTTTGTTAGGTTCTTCTCCAAACAGCTTTTTAAATCCATAATCAGTAAATGGATTGATATATCTTTCTATAAATTCAGCCATGTCCAATTTTAGTTACTCAAAGATACTAAATTTCCAATTTGGCTGATTTCTGTTTCGCAAATGTGCCCTAACAAACCGCAGCTATAAAGCGTTTTAATGCTTCTTAGGCTTTCCTATGTTTGTTAATGATTTATTAACTTGTGTCTATTTATCTTCTATCAGCTACCTATTTTTACCAATAATTAAAATAAATCAATTTTTTCTTTTCTCTTTCCTACAATATTATACATTTGTAATATATTTACAATTAAATCTTATTTAAGGTATAATACACCAGAGTTTTGATTGAAATGATTGATCGGATATTAGAATGATCTAAAGCGTGGTTCTGAATTACATTTTGTAATATTTTAGGTTTATTTATACATAATTTCAAACAGAACCCAACAAATTGAGAGATAGAAAATATTTTTATTGCTTTACATAGTATTATAACAACTTATTTTTTCATATATTCGTAAAACCTAATATATAATCTAATAAACAGAGCAAAATAACATATATAACTATAATAACGCAGAAGAAATATTTTAGAACTCAAAAACTGAAATAATGAAAAAGATCTTTACCACTATCCTATTATTTATTACTTTATTTTGTGCTCAAGCAGCTGATGGTTCATTAGAGGCTTTAAAAGCAAAAGCTACCGAAGAAACTCGGGTTTTAGTACAAAAACTTGGTCTGAATGAAATTGAATACATCAAGATCAAAAGTTTTGTCTATAACAAGCTTGTAGCAATTAAAGAAGCGAATGAAATGTACGCCAATGAACCGGAAATGCGCACCAAAAAGCTACAGGCTATTGAGGAAGAATTTAACAAAAACCTTGTGGCTACCCTTACGCCCAAACAACAACAAAATTATCTGGCTTTGAGCAATAAATAAAGATCCCCTGCTTTTATCATGAAGCATAAAGAAGACCGGCCACCGTTGAAGTTGGCGGTCTTTTTTTATTTTATATAGTTTAGCATTCTGTGCTGCTTTTATTGCGTGCTGTCCAGCAATAATCGGCATCAAGTAAAAGAGAATTTCAACGCCAATCTATCCGGACTAACCAAAACAACCAATTCCTGCTAAGTACAATGACAGAAAGAGTGAATAAATGATTAATAATGGATCAGTTACTCTATTGTTTGATTAAGGTTGATTTTGTTCACTTACTTAATTATCCCAATAAGCAAAACCTGCTTTTTGCTCCGGCTAAACAAGCTATAAAGCTTCAAGCCTAATTTCTTCATCTTTACAACTGATACTTCATTCATATATTTATTTGGTGCCTAGATTAAGAGATTTGTATCTTTTTCATTTTCACGCGCTTAATCGCGAAGCACTTTTATTTTACCTTGCTAAACGCATGTGATACTAAGGTAAAAAGAGTATCTTCGTACAGCACCAAACCACCACCCATAACCCTATGTTTAAAATTTTACTTGCACAAAAAGGCAAAGTTTGCTTAACGGCGTTTAGCTTTTTGCTTTTACTATTATTGCCAGTTATTGGGCAGGCCCAGGCGGGTAAAAAAGCGGCTATCACAGGCAAAGTGGTAGATACCAATACCAACGAACCACTGCCTTACGCCACCGTGCGGCTTTTTAAAAGTACTGATAACAGCTTGGTTTCCGGCAATATCACCGACCAGGCCGGGCAGTTTACCTTGGAGGCTCCTTTAGGTGAATATTATGCCTTAGTAGAGTTTATGGGCTACAAAGCCCTGAAATCGGCGATTTTTACGCTCACCTCCGAAAAGCCAGACCACCAATTGGGCACTTTAAAGCTCCAAACCGGGGCCGCGACGGCGCTGAAAGAAGTAGTGGTACAGGCCGAAAAAAGCACCATGGAATTATCGCTGGATAAGAAAATATTTAATGTGGGGCAGGACCTGGCCAATGCCGGCGGCTCGGCTACCGAAATACTAAGCAATATACCGTCGGTGTCGGTTGATGCCGAAGGTAACGTAAAACTGCGGGGCAGCGAAAATGTACGCATTTTAATTGATGGCAAGCCTTCGGGTTTGGTGAGTTTTAAAGGCGGCAGCGGTTTGCAGCAATTGCAAGGTAGCTTAATCGAAAAAGTAGAAATTATTACCAATCCCTCGGCCCGTTACGAAGCCGAAGGCATGTCGGGTATCATTAACATTGTGTTGAAAAAAGAGCGCAAAGACGGGTTTAACGGTTCTTTTGAAATAATAGGCGGACAACCAGCCAATTACGGCGGTGCCGCTAATGTAAATTATCGGCATAAAAAAATCAACTTTTTTATAAATTATGGTTTGGCTTACCGCATTACGCCTAGCCGGGGTTCGCAATACCAGGAACTCACCAGCTACGATACTACGCTTATAACGCGCCAAAAATACGATACCCGGTTCCGGGGCTTTAATAATAACATTCGCGGCGGCCTGGATTTTTTTTTTACCGAAACCAGTGTGCTGACGGCCTCTTACCTGTACCGGCGGAGCACCGGCAACCGCCTCCGGCATATTCGCTACGACGATTACGGGTCAGATCAATTATTACTGGGTTATACCAATCGCCAACAAGACGAAGACGAAGATGAAGTAAACGGCGAATATGCCCTTACCTACAAAAAAACTTTTGCCCGCGAAGGCCAGGAACTAAGCGCTGATTTCCGGTTTTTAGATTACTGGGAAAGCTCCGACCAGATCTATACCCAAAGTACTTTTTTGCCGGATGGCACCCGCGATGCATCTCAGGAATTGTTTCAGCGTTCGCTAAATGATGAATACGAAAAACAATACCTGACCCAGGTAGATTACGTGCAGCCGTTTGGCGAAGGCGGCAAGTTGGAAGCTGGCTTACGCAGCAGTTTTCGCGACATGGTAAACGACTACCTGGTAGGCAACCAAAATGCGGCCGGCGAAATATTCCCGCTGCCCGGCTTTGATAATTACTTTATTTACAACGAAAACATAAATGCCCTTTACGGTATTCTGGGCAATAAAACCAAAAAGCTTTCGTACCAAGTGGGTTTACGCGCCGAACACACCGACGTAAAAACCACCCTGCGGGAAACAAACGAAGTAAACCCGCGGCGCTACGCCAATTTATTTCCGAGTGCGCATTTTACCTATAATTTACCCCAGGAGCATGCCCTGCAAATCAGCTACAGCCGCCGGGTACGCCGGCCGGTTTATTTCGATTTAAGTCCGTATTTTACTTTATCCGACAGCCGGAATGTAATGGGCGGCAACCCCAACCTGAACCCGGAATTTACAAATGCTTTTGATTTGGGGCACATTAAATATTTCGATAAAGGTTCGCTTTCCTCTTCTTTGTTTTACCGCCATACCATTGGTAAAATTACCACCATCCGGCGGGTAAATAACCAGGGAATTGCCACTTTACTTCCGGAGAACCTGGCCGCCGAAGATGCGTTTGGCGCCGAGCTTACCGGTTCTTTTACGCCCACCAACTGGTGGAAACTAGACCAGAGTTTTAATTTCTTCCGGTCGATAATTGATGGCAGTAATTTCCAGGAAAACTTCAGCACCCATACGTACAGCTGGTTTACCCGCCATACTTCCCGGTTTACCTTGCCCCATAACATTGATTTCCAGGTGCGGGCTAACTACGAAGCCCCCCAAAAAACACCCCAGGGCAGCCAAAAAGCGTTGTATTACCTGGACCTGGGCATTAACAAAGATATTCTGGGTAAAAAAGGCACGATTACCCTGAATGTGCTGGATTTATTTAATACCCGCATCAGCCGGGCTGTTTACCGCGGCCAAACCACCGAAGGCGTTACCTTTTATACCAGCAGTGAAAACCAGGGCCGCAGAAGGCAAGTGAATCTGACGCTCAGTTACCGGCTGCACCAAAACGCACCTACCGGCAAAGCTAAAACCATAAGTACTGAATAATAGAAAGCTCAAGTTATTTGCCTTAGATTTTACGGCAGGCAGCTGGTTATACTTAGTGCTTCGCCAAGTTAAAATTTAGAAATTATGAATTAAAAATTATGGTTATTTATTCTGTAAGCTTTAATTTATAGGTAATTGGAATTCTAATAATTATTTTGGTCGTGTACTAGGTCGTGTTGACAAATAAATGAATTATATATAATTCGTTATGTTAAGAAGTTAAAAAGTATATGCGGCGCTATGAAATAAATGACCAGGCTTGGGAGCGGGTACAAGAACTATTGCCGGGCAAATATACAGATGTGGGTCGGACAGCGAAAGATAACCGACAGTTTCTGAATGCGGTGCTGTGGATAGCCCGTAGCGGGGCTCCCTGGCGCGACTTGCCGGAACGTTTCGGTGCCTGGAACTCGGTCTATCAACGCTTCCGCCGCTGGACAAAGAAAGGAGTATGGCAGCGGGTGTTTGAAGCCTTGCAAGAACCAGACTTAGAATGGGTGATGCTTGATTCTACTACCGTTCGGGCACATCAACAAGCAGCCGGGCAAAAAAAACAACCGCAGCGGCCGAATGCTTAGGCCGCAGCCGGGGAGGATTCTCGACCAAGATTCATGCTTGTTGTGATGCGTTGGGCAATCCCCGAAGATTTATCCTCACCCCCGGTCAGCAGTCAGACCATAAACAGGCACCGGCGCTCTTAGCCGATGACCAGCCGGCAGCCGTTATCGGCGACAAAGGTTATGACAGTAAAAGATTAGCCAACACGATTGAACGAATGGGAGCCGAAGTAGTTATTCCTTCCCGGGCTAATGCCAAAGTACCGCGTAGCATTGATGAAAACTTGTACAAAGACCGCAACAAGATTGAGCGCTTCTTCAATCGGATCAAACACTATCGCCGTATCGCTACCCGCTATGATAAAACAGCTGCTTCTTTTCTCGCTTTTTTACATCTGGCTGCTGCTATGATTCTTCTCCTTTGATTGTCAACACAACCTAGTACGATCTATTACTTGATCTGTCATAAGCCAGCGGCACTTCTATCGCTTTAAAGCACTTCTTATAAAAAAGAAAGCCTGTTATTGCTAACAGGCTTTCTTTTTATGCTCTTACAAGAGGATATACCAATCTGACCAATATTTTCGTTAGCAGACCGAGCCTGCAAACACCTGAGCCGGAGAGGCCAGCTTGGCAACCAATCCAACATAACTCATGCTGCTATCAGCTACTTTATTTTTCTTCTGAAAAACTAAATAACGAGTTGTTCGTTTAGGTATAAACTAATTTAAAAATACTTTGCTCAGTACTCATTGGTATATTTTAATTGGTACCCCGATCTTATTACCTGCTTTATCAAGGCAGCGAATCAACCACACCCAACCCGTCACACCTAATATAGAAAGTTTTTTACGATTAAATTAATTGCAAAAGCACGCTCTTCGCCTACGTAAATACCCATTCGAACTTAGCAATAAACTTAAGAAAGAATAAAAAGGACGAATAGCATTCGGTAAAAATTTCGAACTATAAATTTAAAACTCATGAAAAATTTTTCCTGGTTAATCCTGCTATTTGGTCTCCTGCTTACAAGCTGTAAAGAAGAAACAGAATTAGCAACGCCCGCCCCTACCGAGAACCTGGTGACTACCAGTATTCAAAATGTTACTACCGTTGATGGCGTTAATACCCGGATGACCTGCACCACGGAAACGTTATCTACAGGAGAAATATATCAGATTTGTAAACCAGCTAACTGGAACGGCGAACTGGTTATTTACGCCCATGGTTATGTTGTTGCATCAGAACCTTTAAGTCTACCAACCGAAGCCAGCTCCTACGGACCTTTATTAGTGAGCCAGGGGTATGCTTTTGCAACTACCAGTTACAGTCAAAACGGGTTAGCTATCCAAACCGCGATTCAGGATATTATAAGGCTACGGGAAAAATTTATTCAGCAATATGGCCAGCCAAAACAGATTTATTTAACCGGCGTTTCGGAAGGTGGCATTATTACTACCCTGGCACTGGAACGTAATCCCCAACTCTTCAGTGGAGGCATGTCTTTATGCGGTGCGTGCGGTGATTTTCAGGGACAGCTTAATTACTACGGTAACTTCCGGGTATTATTTGATTATTTTTTCAAAGGCGTGCTGCCGGGAAATGCTGTTTCCATTCCGGATAAGCTTATTGCGAACTGGCAAACAGTTTACGCACCCGCCATTTTAAAAGCTATCCGGCAAAACCCCAAAACTACCCTAAAACTACTCCAAACAGCCCAGGCCCCTTACGACCCGAATAACCTGGGAACCATTGAGCAAACCGTTACAGCTGCATTGTGGTTTAACGTTTTTGCTACCCGGGATGCTGTAAAAAAATTAGGCGGCCAACCCATCGACAACCGGCAAACGAAATATTCCGGCACGGGCAGCACCTGGCAAGACAATCAGCTGAATGCAAAAGTACAACGCTTCGCCGCCAGCTCCGTTGCCACCGAAACCATTAAAAAATACTACGAAACTACCGGTAACCTGAGCAAACCTTTGGTGATGGGGCACACTACGCAAGATCCTATTCAGCTGTTCTGGAATTTACCATTATACCAAGCTAAAACTTTTTTCAGCGGTAAAAGCGCCTATTTTACCGGTATTCCGGTAAACCGCTATGGCCATTGCTCCTTTACTGAGGCTGAAATTATACAGGGCTTTAGCCTTATGTTACAAAAAATAAAAGGGCAGGAATTTCAAGCGCGAACCATATCGGCTAAACCCAGTGATCCGGCTGGTAAAATTGTTCAATCGGTTCGGGTAATACAATAGTTACTATATTCGTATCAGCCGGTGCTTTACCGGCTGATACGAACGATAAACCGTGCCCTTCTCAGTTTTGAGCTCAGATGTTTTTATATTCCAGTTTAGGCAACATATTTCACGTAAGCCATCTATGCTTTGTAGGCTTGTTTTTTATTTACAGCTAATGGCTTAAGCATTTCTGATTTGCCGGAATAGAGTTCTTCCTGCTTCATTTGATAGTTGGTAGTCCTCTTCCAGAAGACTACCAACAGCAGGGAGTTAGGCAAGAAATAGAATCATTTTAATTTTAACTTTCTTGAGCCCTCATTTATCATTCTAGAGGAATCTATTTAGCAGTAAACCAATTAGATCCCTCCGGGATAACAGAAATGAGCTCATATAACTTACGGCTACCTTGATTTGCGTAACATCATTTTATACTTTTAGTAAGAATTCTCTTAGTAGAAAAATGTCCGTACTATTTTTTAGTTTATATGCTTTGCACCTGTAAATATTTATTATACGACCAGCCTTACTCTATCAATAGACTCACTTTTCCAGCTTGTACCACTCTATATTTTGCAAAGCTGGCCGGCGACCCGATTGATTTGGCGCATAATGCTTCGCCAGATAATCCAGGATAATTGGTTCTGCCGAACCTAAATCCCCTAAGCCTTGGGTTTGTTGCATCCAATGGATGGTCGTCAGCCAACCTTCGCGGGAAGCGCGCTTGGCAGTTATGAGTTTGGGGGAATGGCAACGGAGGCAATTTTCTTTTACAGTCGTAAAGCCCGGCGCCAATACCAAACTGGTGGTCGCATCCAGGCTATCGGATAATACGGAAGCTTGAACTTGGTATTGAGTCCGGATACTTATACGTTGTTCTTCCGATTGACTTTTTTGCACATTAGCTAAAATCAAAATCCCGATTAAACCAATCAGGTAAATAGCTTTTATCTTCATCTTGTATAAATCTCCTCAGCTTTTATATAACCTGTACGGCAATGCGGTGGCAGGCATTATTCAGATAACCGCCGGGGTTCCAGGCAGGCACCAGCATGGGCTGCATTACGCCGTCACTATCGGTGGCACGGGCAAATATTTCGAAGTAGCCGGCTTGTGGTAATTTTAATTGGATAGTCCAGCGTTGCCAACAATTGCGGTTGCGGGCTTTTTTCACCTCGCATTTCTGCCAGGTAGCCCCATAATCATACGAAACATCTACTGCCGTAACTTTGCGGTCGCCGGCCCAGGCGTGGCCCCGTAATTCTAATAACTTACCGGTGGCTAACTGCGCGCCGGTTTTGGGGTAGGTAATCAGCGATTTTACCGGCATGGCTTCTATAATGCGCATGTGCTCGTTGTCGGTTTGGGTGCGGGCGCCGGGCGCTACCGGATTCATGGGCATCCGGTAATCGGCACCGTTCATTTTGGGCCCATCATGAATTTTATTCCGGACGGCTATACGGGTGAGCCATTTACCCGAAGTAGAAGCCGGCCAACCGCCAAATATTACCCGTAGCGGATACCCGTGCACTAGCGGAATATCCTGCCCGTTCATGGCCCAGGCAATTAAAGCTTCGTCTTCCAAAGCTTTGCGCATGGGCACCCCGCGCGAAATAGGCACTTCGGCTTTACCGTTTAAATGTTTGTCCTGGCCGTAATAACCTATATAAACTGCATCATCTTTTAAACCGGCTGCTTCTACAACATCGCGCAGCCGCACACCGGTCCATTCGCAGCAACCCACCCCGCCGGTAGTCCACTGGTTGCCGTGCCCCGGCGGGCTATATTCGGCGCGGCCATTACCGGCGCATTCGTGTACCAACTGGTAAGTGTAGTGTTTAAACTTTTTCTTTAAATCGGCCAGGGTAAAAGTTACGGGCTTTTTCACCGATTCGCCGTCGATGGTTAAAGTCCACTTCGGCACATTTATATTTTCCGGTATTAGTCCGTTGTTGCGCACAAACAATTTATCGGCGGGCGTTATATCATCATCCAGCAGGTGCGGCGGCGTTTCAATATTCCAGGGTTTGTCGCTCAGCACCACCAAATCAGGATGCTTACCCGGCAAATTGGCATCCAGCATATTCTTTATGGGCTTTATATTAATGCTATTTTGCTTTAAAGATTTTGCCAACAAGGCACCGGGAGCGAATGCCAACCCGGCTAAAGCCAAAGCACTATTTTTAAAGAAATACCTGCGAGAGGCAATTGATTCAGTTTTAGAGGTAAACAGCTTATCTGACATGCGGTACGAAACACTAATATTTATGCGGCATTAATGCGCCTGGGTATCCATTCTTTCATTATCCGGATCACTAATGTAATTATTTTATAGACAGCGACAAAACTTCTTGGAAAAGCGGTTGAGAAAACGTTGGCCTAGCTTTCCTCCTTGAAAATAAGGAGGGGTTTGGGGTGGTTTTTTATTTTTTTTCCGACAAGTTAAGACGTGGTCTATATCTGGTTATAAAAAGAACTTGCCGGCTTTCAGTCTTTACCAAATACCTGAAAAAGTTAGTTGTTAATTTATTCCCGAAAAGCATCAAATTATTTTCTGAGTAATGAAAGCGGATTACAAATCCTTTCTCAGTAGAACGGGATTATAAATCCCGTCCAGCAAAAGTTCAGCAAAAGAATCTTAGATTATCTAACAAATTGGTAAGTCAACATCAGTTCCGGGAATAGCAGTAGCCTAAAGAACTGATTCTAGTCTCTGGGAAACGGGCCTGCTGGCAGAAGCATCTGCTAAGATTACGGTGCCGCCGGCATTCGCAGGCGGAGCCGGAGAAAGAAATACTTACCAGTCCGAAGCCGCGCGGCCTTGAGCGTACTTAGGCCTAAAGAACCCGTTAGCACCAACAACTTGAAAGATGCAATCTTGCAAAAGATAAACAGAAAGCAAGCCTCTCGTAACATCCAAAAACCATTTATAGAAAAATCTTGCATTCCTAATTAAAACAACAGCAGCTAACTATATAATTCGCACTTCTCTTTTTTCGTTTATAAAAGAAAGAAATAAATTCTCTCACAAACCTATATATTTGCTTTTCAAACACATTCGATTTTTTAGCTTTATTCCCCTTATGAAAAAATTGTTGATTACCTGTCTGTTGCTAAGTAGCGTCCTGCTGGGGCGGGCACAAAGCAATAAGATTGACTTTACGGAGTACACCCTCGATAACGGGCTGCACGTTATTCTGCACCAGGACCGGTCTACGCCGATTGTGGCGGTTTCGGTGATGTACCACGTGGGCTCTAAAAACGAAGCCGAAGACCGCACGGGCTTTGCACATTTCTTTGAACATTTAATGTTTTCCGGCACCAAGAACATCGCGCCGGGCCAGTTTGCCAATTTGGTGCAGCAAGCCGGCGGCGAACACAATGCCAATACCACGGCCGACCGCACGTATTATTACGAAGTATTACCTTCTAACCAACTGGCTTTGGGATTATGGCTGGAAGCCGAACGCATGCAAAGCGTTAAAATAGATCAGGCGGCCGTAGAAACCCAGCGCGCCGTAGTAAAAGAAGAAAAAAAACAACGGATTGATAACCAGCCGTACGGCACTATACTGGAGAAAGCCTTTGCCAATGCTTATACTGTGCATCCGTACCGCTGGGTGCCCATCGGCTCCGATCAGTATATTGATAAAGCCACGCTACAGGAATTTACAGATTTCTACAAAACGTTTTATGTGCCCAACAATGCCGTTTTAAGTATTTCGGGCGATATAGATTTAAATAATGCCCGCGCCCTGATAGAAAAATATTTCGCGAATATCGCCCGCGGCACCCAACAAATTCCCCGCCCAACAGTTACCGAACCCCAGCAAGCCCAGGAAAAACGGGAAATTGTTTTTGATGTGGTGCAATTACCGGCCGTAGTAGAGGCTTACCATATTCCCAAACAAGGCTCACCAGATTATTATGCCATCCAGATGCTTACTAATTTACTGGCTAATGGCCAGAGTTCCCGTCTGAACAAAGCGCTCGTAGATCAACAGCAAATTGCTACTTACGTAGGTTCCTTCCCGATGCAAATGGAAGATCCGGGTTTATATTTAAACTTTGCGGTTGCCAACCTGGGTAAAGACGTAGGCGAACTGGAAAATGCCATGGATACTGAAATACAAAAGGTAAAAACCCAGCCTTTAAGCGATCAGGAATTTCAGAAACTGCGCAACCAGATAGAAAATGCCATGGTACAAAAATATACCACTAACTTGGGCGTGGCCGAACAACTAGCAAACAACTACTTATTCTTTAATAATACCAACCTGATTAATACCGAATTGCAGAAATACCTGAGTGTAACCAAAGCCGATATTTCGCGGGTAGCCAACGAGTATTTAAACAAAGAAAACCGGGTAGTTTTACATTACCTGCCTAAAACAACGCAAAACTAAATTCTCTTAGCTTTAAAAATGAAAAAAATATATGCTTTCCTGTTGGCCGGCTGTTTGGTTATGCCGGCAGCTTTTGCCCAAAATACCCAAACGCCTCCTCCCCCGGCTCCGGCCCTTACCATTCAGTTGGGCGAAGCCAAATCTTTTGACTTAAGTAACGGATTAAAAGTTTTTGTAGTAGAAAACCACAAAGTACCCGTAGTTTCGCTTTCCCTGGTGCTGGATTTGCCGCCGGTGCAGGAAGGCGATAAAAGCGGCTACACCGAAATGGCCGGTTCTTTACTGCGCAGTGGTACCAAAACCCGCACCAAAGAACAGATCGACGAAGAAATAGATTTTATCGGGGCAGATCTGGTGACGTATTCTTCCGGGGTAAGTGCTTCTTCGTTGAAAAAACATTTGCCTAAATTATTCACCTTAATATCGGATGTAGTGCTAAATCCGGACTTTAAGCAAGAAGAATTAGACAAGTTAAAAACCCAGGCCAAGTCCGGATTAGCGGCCGCAAAAGCCAATCCCAACGCGGTGGAAGGCATGGTACGCAACACGCTGTTATTCGGCAAAAATCATCCGTACGGCGAACAAGCTTCCGAACAAACCATCGATAATATCACCTTAGCCGATGTCCAGAGTTATTATCAGAACTACTTTAAACCCAGCGGCGGCTACCTGGCCATTGTGGGCGATATTACGCCGAAAGAAGCTAAAAAATTAGTAAAGAAATATTTTGGCTCCTGGAAAAAAGGCACCGTGCCACAGACCACTTTACCGGCCGTAACCCCAATAGCGGGCACCCGCGTTGCCATCGTCGATCGTCCGGGTGCGGTGCAGACGGTACTTTCTTACGCCAATATAGTTGATATAAAACCCGGCACCGACGATGCTATTACTACCCGCGTCATGAACACAATTCTGGGTGGCCCTTATTCCCGCTTAATGAACAACCTGCGCGAAAAACATGCTTATACCTACGGTGCTTCGTCGCAAATTCAACCGGATAAATACATTGGCCAGTTTAACGCTTTTACCAGTGTGCGCAATGTGGTAACCGATAGTGCAGTAGCCCAAATGGTGCTGGAGCTTTACAAAATGCGGGCCGGCCAACCCGAAGCAACCGAATTGCAACGGGCACAGAATATGGTTTCGGGCGATTTTGCCCGTTCGCTGGAAAACCCGGAAACGGTGGCGCTGTTTGCCATTAATACCGCGCGTTATAACCTGCCCAAAGATTTTTATGCCAATTACCTGAAAAAAGTAGCGGCCGTAACGCCGGAAGCAGTATTGGAAGCTTCTAAGAAATACATCACGCCCGAAAGTTCCTATATTCTGGCCGTAGGCAATGCCGATTACATTGAGCGCCGGCTGGCCCGTTTTGATGCCGATGGCGACCTGGAATATTACGATGCTGCCGGCAATAAAGTAGAGCGGGCTTCGCTGAAACTACCCGAAGGTATGACGGCGCAAAAAGTGCTGGATAATTATATTACCGCTATTGGTGGCCGCACCAACCTGGAGAAAATAAAAGATATTACGGTAAAAAGTACCATTACCTCGCCGGTAGCCACCATTCAGGTAACGCAATACCAGAAAGGCCCCGATAAAATTTACCAGGCTTTAAAATACGACGATAATGAAGTACAGCGCACCATTATAAATGGCAATAAAGGCAAATCGGTAGCTTCGAAACAAAACCGTACTTTAAGCGCCGCCGAAGTGCAGGATCAGAAAGTGAAAGCCGGTCTGCTAAACGTACTAAATTACAGTAAAATGGGTATTAAAACCAGTTTATTGGGCATGGAGCGTATTAACGGCCGGGCGGCTATCCGGGTACAATTGGTAATGCCCAGCGGTAAGCGCCGCATTCATTACTTCGACTCCGAAACTGGCTTAAAACTGCGGGAAGTAGAAATTGAAGAAACCGCACTGGGCAATGCTACCCAAACCATTGACTTTGGTGATTACCGGGAAGTAAACGGCGTTAAATATCCGTTTCGTACGCTTACTTACGTCGGCTCCCAACCTATCCCCACGATAGTACAAAGTGTAGAGTTTAACAAAAACCTGAAAGACGAAACGTTTAAACTTTAAACTTCACTTTCGTTAAGCTTAATTATAAAAAAAGAAGACCCGGTGCCTGTATGCACCGGGTCTTCTTTTTCATAGCGTGCTGGTAAATATGGCTAGGTTTATGGCTCTTACCAGATTACTCTATTGAGCTTATTGTTTTATGAAACGCTTGGGTGGTACCAGGAATATCTCGACATTAAAAAATACCGCATCTTTCAAATGGTTGTCGATAACCGGATCGTCTCCCTTTCCGCCAAAAAGAAACTGAAAATCATCGTCTTCGTCTTTATGATAAGCATCAAAAGTAAAATTGGTGCGGTAGCCCACTTCGGCTCCAAACCAAAGAAAGTCATAAATTTCTCTTTCCCATCGCACTCGTTCCCTGATTTCAGAGCGGCGCAGTTCCAGGGTTTCGTACTCGGGGTTACCAATACCGCGCACATTAATATTGTAAGTGGCCCCGCCTACGGTGAAACCGGCAAACCACAAAGACTGGTCGGAGGCATTATACCGCACATCGGCGTTAGCCGGTAAAATGGCTTCTATTCCCCAGCGGGAATTGAAAGTTTGATTATACAAAAATGCCGGGTAAATGCGACGGCGGCCCAGGTTATAGCCAATCTGCGCCCCTACCCCGTAAACCAGGCTATGACTTTTTTTCCAGCCGTACAAAAACTCCATGGTGGTTTTTAAATAATCCGGCACGGCTACTTCCTTTGTGTTATAATCGCCGTTTAATTCGCCTTTTATCCGGAATACATAAAAGTTTTTTACGTTTATAGGCCGGAGCATAACCAATTGGCCGCCGATTGTTTTTAAGTTTCGGTCTTCCAGGTTGGCATAGAAAGGATATTCGGTAGTGCGATCCGGTTCCTCAAAGTTAAATTCTTCGAAAAAGTAATTAAATCCGGCTACCAGCTTAAAATGCGGATGGTTTACCAGGGGCACGTAAGCTTTCACATCAAATTTATTGTTCCGGCGTACTTCGGCTTTTCTATCTCCCAGGCCTTTAGGCGAAGTGGAATTAATACCAAAGTCGGGCTGCCCTTCGTAACTAACAATAATGCCTTTGCTTTTGCCCATACCAATTACCGAGGGTGTAGCAAACTCTAATGGATCTGCTTGCTGGGTAATAGCCACTGTATCGGTAATCTGCCCCAGTACAGGCCCGGACAGGCAAACTAAAGATATGATAGTAAAGAATAGCTTTTTCATTTTGTACACCTTAAGTATCTGATCAGAATTTAACCGCAACTCTACCTGTCCATCCCAATCTGGAGTAGCCGGCAGTAACACCACGCCATATCAATTTTTCTATAAGCAACTCTTTCTGGTCGTCCTGCGCTGGCAGAAATAACCAAGGCCTACCGGAAAGCAGAAAAGGTATACACTACGCTAAAATCTACTCGTCGGCTAACAGATAGTTCCGTTACAATACTTGTAAATTGAAATGATAAAAATTTAATGCTGCCTATCAGTTTTGTTTCTATTCCGAAAGGCAGCTTAACCGGTTAGAACAGGAAACCAAAATTCAGGTTAAATAATTTTTCTTTTTCGCCGTATGAATAGGTACCTGATATTACCGCTTGTTTCAAAATATCTACCCAAATACCGCCGCCCACGCCGCGGTGCAAGCCACGAAACAGTTTTTTAGAGGCATCCTCATCGGCAAATACCCGGCCGTGATCCAAAAGCCCCAGCACCCCGAAGGTACCCGGGAATAAATATACGTTGAACCGGAATAACTGTACCCGGGCTTCCAGGTTAGCGTAAACATTACTGCGACCGGCAAAACGGGTAATGCGATAACCGCGCAGGTTGGAGGTGCCGCCTAAGGTATTGGCTTGGTAAAAACGGTAATCGCCGAAATTATGAGCGCCCCCAATCCGGCCGGCCCAGGTTAAAGGAAACGGGAAATTAGGCGTGAGATAAACCATGACTTCGGAAGATAACCGGGTGAAATGCAGATTTTCAAAGCCCAGTTGTTGGTTAAAAGATACTTCATTCAGCCATTTGATACCAATGCGGGGATTTACAGGAGTGCTTACCGCTACTACGTTCATAAAAGCGTGTACGCCCAGGTATTTATTGGTGCGAAGAGAACTTGGATCGGTCAGGGCCACATTTTCGCGGACAAAAGAGCCGGAATTATTTTCGACTACGTTAAACTGATCGTAATGCGGACCGATGCCTACTTTTAAGAAATGAAACACTTCGTGCACAAACGTAGGCGAAACAATATAGCGTTCGAAGCGCACCCGGTAATCTTGCACACTTTTTTCATCGGCTTCGGTTTCGTTGCCTATCCCGAAGAAGTTATATAACAATTGTGGTCCGTTAATACTGGCTTTCAGTTCTAAATCCCAGTTCGACAGCACATCGGTATAAGTGCCGGTGTAGCGCAGGTTATAAGCTTTGGTGGTAAAGGAATAATTACCCAACAACCGGTGTTCGGCGGCAAACGGGTCTTTACGGAACTTACGGGTGCGGTATACGAAGCCGCCGCCAATATACAAGCGGTCGTCTATGTTATATTCAAAGGACAAACGGGGGCCGAAATAAGGTATCTGATGATTGGTACGGTCGTAGCGGTTTACTTCTTTGTAATCTGCGGTTTTATCTTTTGTTTCAGGGCCGAAAGCGAAGAAATTATCGGTTTTGGTGTCGTACACCAGGGTTTTGCTTTTACCATTCCGTACCACCGATTTATCCGAAATACTGTCGTGCCCCTCGCCGCCTATTATCCGGACCAGAATGCCTTTGTTTACTTCGCCGCTCACCTCAAAAATATCGCCGCCGCCCAAGCCGTACAGCCGGATTTCTTCTGTTTCATCGGTTAGCAGCGTGCGTTTATATACTTTACGGCCAATGGAACCATCTTTTTTAATGTTGCGCACTTCCACTTCGGTTTGATCATCGTTCAGGCGCTTTACCGTAAAATATTCTGTTTTGTCGCTACCGGCAAAGTCTACGTTTTTAGATAAAAAGGTATAATAATCAGCGGCTAGTTGCGGTAACAACTCGCGGCGGGCTTTTAGCTTGGTTGCTATTTCGGGCCCGGAAAGCGCATAAACTTCCTGGGGTAGCGCTTTTACCGACTTGTCAATTACCGCATCGGTCAAATCGGACCGTAATTTTTCAGCAATGCGCCCCCATTCTTCTTTGGTAACCCCGGCTAAAAAAGTATGGTCGTTGTTGAGGGCCGTTAAATTTAATCCTATTACGTCATTAACGTCGGCTTTAAAGCTTCGGAAGTTACGGATGGCCCATTTGCGGGTAATTAAGTAAGGAATCACCCCATCGGCTTTAAAAAAGGCAACATCCCGGTCTTTAGGTACTGGTTCAAAAATGCGTTCGCCGTCACCTTTGCGTTCTACCCAGCGCCATTGCCCTTCGTGCCGGTCCCAATCGCCTATCAGCATATCAAACAAACGCGCCCGGGCAAATGATTTTTCATCTACCACATTGTCATTATCCTGTTGGCGGCGCTCCAGCACTTTATCGGTACCCACCAGGTTACGGGCATAGCCCAGGCTACGCACATCCTGGTGATCTTCATCGGGGTTTTCTTCCAGTATAGCCAGGGTATTGCCAAAATCTTCCAGGTACTTACCCAGCAGCGGATCGGCGGGTATGTACACCAGTTTAGGATTCACGTGAAAAATACCGGCTGCTTCGGATAAGGCAGGCGTAATTAAGGCGCCATATGGGTGCTGGGCCGATATCTGGTCCTGCAAAAAATCGCGGGCAACTGTTTCGCGCAAATTTTCGGGCAATACCTGTTCCGGATTTTTATTCACCGATCGTAAAGTATACTCCCGGCCTTCTTCGGTACGCAGCCGCAAAGAAGCAGTTTGCTTGCCGCCGCCTACCCGGTACGGAATCAATCCGCCTTTTTCGGTAGCTAAATCCAGTATAGGCACTTTTATAGGCGTAGTCCACTCCTGGCGGTAATGGTCGCCAAGCAGGAATTCTTTTGTGCGGCTCGCCGCATAATCCGGGTTGGCAGCAATGGTAATGGTACTATCTCGGTAATTCGGGCGCGGTGCTTTCAGAATGGTTTTCGCGGTATCGGTAACAATAGCCGTTACCGGCGGGCCAGCTTTACGGCTATACATTTTTTTGCGGTATACCATTTCGCCTTTGGTACCATCGCCTACAGGTTCCCAGAATTCTACCCAGGCATCGCCGTTTTTATAATAGTTTACAATAGCATAACCCTTGGCTTCGTGCCCGAACAAAGCTCCGTCTCCCCCTCTTTTCAGGTGCTGGGTTTTACAGCCGGAACCGCTTACAATAGTAGGCACATTGTGGTTCTGAAAATACTGAATACTGTGTTCGTGGCCGGCGGCATATACCACGTTGGGGTATTTCTCAAAAATGGCCATTAAGGCTTCTTTATACGCACTGTATTTAGGGTGCGGAATATCCTGGCTGATGCCCCCGTACCGGCGCGCCCAGGGATAAATAGATCCGATAACCGGCAGCGGAACATACAAGTAAGAATTAATCATGGTAAGCGGGAAGATATGATCTTTTAGCTGGTAATGGCCACCGTGGGTACCATTGGTGTATAAAGGATGGTGCGCTACCACCATTATATGTTTATCACTGTTCCGGCTGATAATATCTTCTAACTGCAAATAAACCTCAACTTCGTTGGCTACCCCGCAGTAATTATTTCCGCCGTAGGGCCGCTCTACATCCTGCAGCCACCACTGCGAGTTTAAAGCAATCAGCACCACATCTTCCTTCAGAAATACTTCGAAAGGGCCAGGACAGCCGCCATCGGGTACGTAAAAATTTCCCCCTATTGCCTGGGTAGAGTCGTTTAAGTAATTTTCTACGTATTCTTCCTGCCGGAGAACGGCGGCTAAACCGCCCGGCGTGCCCTGGGCCCAGTCGTGGTTGCCCGGAATCATATATTTTTCGCCGCGGTAATTTTTAAATAAATCAAGCTGGGTATTAATGCGCTCTTCGTCGGTTTTTCGCCCGATGCTGCCGGGTTCGGTAAGGCCGTAAGAATATATATTATCGCCCAAAAATATAGTAGCGCTGTTTTCGTCGGCCACTTGCATTTGCGATTGCAATAATTTAAGGGATGGTTCCAGCGGATCGCGGTTAGGTGCGCCTACATCGCCAATCAGGTAAACAGAATAAGCCAGGTTGCTGCTATCAGGAGGTACATCTGCTTTCCACCGGGCTGCTTCATTGCTATAATACACCTTATATCCAGCACAAGATGGGAAAAATAAAACTGTTAAAATTAAGATACAAAGACTAAAATAGTGACGCATCATGTAGGTTAAAAGATTAAAACCAGCTGAACCGGAAACATGGCAGCTGAAAGCTTTGCCGGTTTTCTGGTAGCTATTTTTGTTATATAACAAAAGCCAACTCCCCGGCAGCATGCAAAGTAATGTAGGGTTTGGTTTGTAATATTTAAATATGTTCTCTGACGTATATACACCCCGAAATGTTGTGCTCTGCGCTCGTAAATGTGGCTTAAACCTGCACTAAATGGGTAACTTTTATTTTAATTATCGCAATATAGCAGATTTAACTTATTTATATCCGGATGTTTGCCTCTAAGCCCAACTTTCACCCTGTATTTGCGTTTTTATGCTTTGATATCATTTTTCTACCTAAAAGCTTATTCTATCTAAGATTGGAATCGGCTGCACATTTTGCTGATACAGCACTTTTATGAAAGACCAGGAAATTATACGGAAAGCAGGTAATTATGTCTTTTCTTTATTTAAAGAAAAACTTTCAAAAAAACTTGTTTACCACAATTACAAACACACTTTTGAGATTGTAAAAATATCCCGCACCCTCGCCGAAGAATATAACTTACCGGACGAAGATATGGAAATTCTGCTGCTGGCTGCCTGGTTCCACGATACTGGTTATCTGGAAACCTATACCGGCCACGAAGAAAAAAGTGTGGAGATAGCTACCGCCTTCTTACAACAGGAAGGCTACTCCGAAGCGCACATCCACGAAATTGCCGATTGCATTCTGGCTACCCGCACCCAACAGCCGGCGGCCACCCTGCTGCAGGAAATACTGGTAGATGCCGATATCTCTAATATCGGTAAAGAAAACTTTTTTGCCAATGCTGAATTGCTGCGCGTAGAATGGGAAATTTTCCTGAACAAATTTTTTACTGATGCCGAATGGGCCCAGTTTCAGTTAGATTTCCTGTTATCGACTACTTTCCGGACCCAGGCCGCCCAACGCCTTTTCGGCGAACAATTGCAAACCAACATTCAGGGGCAACGCGACCGCTTAAACCAGTTCAGTAAAAAGCAGAAAAAGAAAGAAAAGCAACAGCGCGAAACCCTGGCCCAGCCCAAACGGGGCATCGAAACCATGTTTCAGGCTACTTACAGTAACCACATGACCCTGAGTTCGATTGCCGATAACAAGGCCAACATGATGATCAGTTTAAATGCGGTTATTTTATCGGTTATTATTACGTACCTCGGGGCTAAAACATCAGTATTGGGAACCGAGTTTACCCGCAATCCTATTTTAATGGTACCGGTGGGCACCTTGCTGCTTACCACTATCGGCTCGGTCGTTTCTGCTATTTTGTCGGCCCAGCCCGATGTTACCAGTTTTAAGATCCGGCCCAATAAAGTGAAAAGCAAAAAAGTAAATTTGTTGTTCTTCGGTAACTTTACTAAAATTCCTCTGGAAGATTTTAAAAGCGGTATGCACGAAATCATGCGGGAAAAAGATGCGCTATACAATAACATGATTACCGATATTTATTATCTGGGTGATGTATTGAGCAAAAAATACCGCTTGTTGCGTGTTTCCTACACTATTTTTATGATCGGGCTGATCCTGACGGTAGTTTCATTTGTGATAGCAGTGGTACAGTAATCTTTTTAATTGTTGATTGTTGATTGTTGATTGTTTAGTTATGATAGTAATAAATTTGGTTATACATAGCGCAGTGGGCCCACTTTACGCACAACTAAATAACTAATAAACTATTTGACTAGTGCATGATAAACTATAGACTATCGGGTAGAGGAATAACTGATAATTTGTTTCAGGTGAAAACACACTGAAACGGCGGACAGGATTCCCGACAAACAAACCTTTATGGAACACTAGTGCATCAAGTATTAAATAATTCACATTATAACTTATTGATTACAAATAAATAACACTTGTTTGAAGTATCAATTAACTCGCTCTTGATGCACTAGCTTGCTGCAGGAATAAACAATTGGCAAATAACAATTAACAATCAGCAACAACCAGCAATCCATTACTTTGCATGCTCAACGTACATGCGTTCGCATAATTCTTTTAGGCGGCGAACTGATTTACCCAGGAAAATTTTCATGCGGCGGCGCATGAAGAAATAAAAGAAATTGCTGTTGGTTGAAATGCGGCTGTAATGAAATTTAATTTCCAGGTAGGTAGTGCGGGTATCAGCTGCGGTAATATAATAAAACAGCATGGAATTGGGGAATATCCGGAAATTAGAAACTTTTTCTACGTACTCGATATGTTCTTCCCCGATAAAAGTTTGAATGGTTTGTATATCAATCTGGCCGCGGTTCAGGTCGCATTTATACGAAATACCCATCCGGTTGGCCTTTGCTACATCAAAATGCACTTTGCTCATGCCCACTACCCAGGTAGGTTTTAAGCGAAAGTTGCTGATGATGCGCAGCACAAAACGAGGTGGGGCCTGTATAGCTATATTCACCGCAATTATATTGGAAAAACTCTTCCTGTTACCTAAACTCCGGTTATTGGTAACCAGCAGGCGCAGAGGCGTTAAATACGCGTAGCGGTAATAAATATCGCCCAGGTGCTCGTAATTAGTAAATCCGCTGCGGAGCTGGGTCCAGCTAAAATTGGGTTTAATGCTTTCGGTTAGCTGGGTTTGCAGGTAATTTTCGGACAACAGTACATATTCGTCGCCAACAACGTTATTCTTAAGCAAGCGGTGGGCAATAATCATATCTTTTCCCATCAGCTTAATGTGGTCGCGGATATTCGTTACGCTGAGCAGACCGTAATGCACCACAAATTTTAAAGTTAAGTTGCTATCCGACAAAGAAGCGCCCAGTTCCGAGCCGGTATCGCGTTCTACTATTTTAAGGTAATTCTGAAAATCCAGGAAAATTTGTTTGCATTGGTTTACCACCTCCTGCACCGTGGGCGGTTCGCCTAAACGATAAAATAACACGGCGTCCCCGAGTATTTCCCCCAGCGTCATGTCCAGAATATTGCCCTCGATAATAGTTTCCAGCAAATCAGCAATCAGGTTCCGACTTATTTGCAGGCCCGTTTCATTCACAAATTTCGTGAATCCGCTAATATCCGGTATAAAAATCAGGGCCGGTTGGGTATCATCGCCAGCCGTCGTAATTTCGGGCATAGAAAATTATATAAGGTTATGGCTACTCTGCGCCTGCAATACCGTAAATAAAGGAAAGTTGTTGCCTATCTTTCTCCAAAACTAAGCGAATAAACATTTAATCCAATAATTTATTATGAGTTCCTGGTTGCCGCAATCACCGTAATTATGTTAGCGATGAAATTTGGTTACCTGGCGGAAATGCCCGAGTAGCTTTTGTGCTACTTTTTGCAACAGCACCAGCACCACAATCAGCCCAATGCCCAAACCAAACAGGCCTAAATTACTCTCCGGCCCGGTATAAAAGGCAAAACCCAGAGCGGTAGAAACAGCCGGAGGATGCACCATATCGAACAGCACCATTAATACAATAACCACAACCATGGCGCTGCCGGCCGGCCAATAACCCGGCCCTACCAATTCTCCGGCGCCGTATCCCACCAAAGCCGCGGCAGCTTGCGACAAAATAAGCGTGCGTACGCGGTTAGCCCGGTGGTGCGGATCGAGATAAATTAAGAACGCGCTGGAAGTAAGCGCGGCAAATAACACACGCTGGTGGCTCAACACTTCCATTAAGGCCAGTACTGCCAATACCGTAAGGGTAGGCAAAAGGGCCAGCAATAACTCGCCCTTCCAGTTTAAAGGTTGCCGGGTCGGGTGAGCCTTTCCGGGTTCTACATTTAATCTTTCCGGTTCATTATGCATTGCCTTTTTCTTAACACGATATTTTGCGCCCATCCTCCTGTTGTTTTTACCTACTCACCCAGACTGGTAACACTTGCGAACTTAAATCAGAATTAATGAAGGAAATTCAAATCCTGGTTTACCAGTCTGGGCATCTAAAAAACCGTACTATTTATCTTCTTTAGTCGCAATGTTTTCTTTAAGTTTAGCTTCATTCTGTTCTTCCAGTTCGGCGGCACGCTCTTCTTTCATTTCGCGGGAAAGAAAAAAGTTAAGGGCGGTACGAATAACGGCAATAGCACCCAGTTGTCCGATCTGATCCCAGGACGGAGCCACCGCTGTAGAAATAATATCGGCGCCTAACTGAAACTCCAGGGCCAGGGCCAGGTAGCGCGCCAGGATCAGCCGGATGCGGTTGTAATTACTTATTTGGGCCGGCATGAGGCTGCGAAAGAAATAATAGCCCGCAATAAACACCCCAATACCAATAACTATAGCGCCGGTGGTTTCCAGTAGTAATTTCAGCCATTGTACCAAATTAATAACGGTGCCCTCGGCTCCTGTTTCTCCCGGTGCTAAAACAAAACTGGAAACTTTTTCCTGCACGAAATAGAATAAAAATCTCATATTTAGGTTATTTGCTTCTTTTATCACAGCCTAAAAGCTCCGACCGTTTGTTCCGGGAATTACCTTAGCGAAAGTTTTGCTTAGTCTCTTACTTTCGTTACGGATGTTAATAATAAAATGCGCTAACGGAGCACGCGCTGGTTCCGCCGCGAATTTAATTCTATACGGGCCATCTGCTTTTACAGCTAAAAATTAATGTGTGCTTATAAAACTACTCTTAGGCAACCATTAAGCTTTTTATGCAGCGAGAGCTAACATTTCGTTTGCTAGGTTTATTTCCTCCGGCAAAATAGTATGCGGACGGCCTTTATATATCTTCTTCGTAACTACGGCACCTTTTTCGGTCATGATTTTTGCGGTTTCTTCTACCCTGCTCAACGGCACGTGCTGGTCCGGGTTGCCGGTAGAAATAAAGACCGGCGTACCGGCAAAATTGCCGGTATAGTGGCTAACCTCTATCGCGGGGCCGATTAAACCGCCGGTAAAAATAATGAGACCGCCAAACCGCCGGGCATAACGGGCAGCGAACTCGGCCATTAAACAGGCACCCTGCGAAAAGCCTAACAAATAAATACTTTTACTATCAATATCTTGCTCCTGTATATTTTGTACAAGATCGTTCATCTGCCCCAGGGCCGAATCCAGGGCGGGCTGATTTTGCGCTACCGGAGCCATAAAGCTATAAGGGTACCAGCTATGGTTGGTGGCCTGGGGTGCAAAAAGAGAAAAGTTTGCTACGTTTAAATGATTGCTTAAAGATAAAATGCTTTCGGCAGATGCCCCGCGGCCGTGCACCATAATAAGCGCTTTTCGGGTTTCGGTAAGTGGCTTGCCGGCGGTTACAACTGCTTTTTTATGGGTATACATGGTTTTTAGCTTTTAGCAATTAGCGGTTAGCAATTAGCTTTTAGCTTTTAAGGATTAATTTTAATTTCCTGACCGGCTTTTGATTTCTGTTGTAAGTGTATGGTATACTTACTCCAGCAGCTAATCATCTTTCATACGCAATATTTAATCTGTAAATTTCCGGTTATCAGTTGTGCATACGCGGACTCCGGGCAGTAATATATTCCGGAATTTCCTTCCGGAGAAACTTCTTTCTATTTGCCAGGAAGCATACTGCTATTTAAAAAGTCAGCAGGTAAAATAAAGGCAATAGCTTAGTTGGCATTGTTGCACCACCTACATTATTGCCTTTAGATTTATATAGAAAACTTAATCCAGCTGGGGTAATATAGCTTCTATTTCGGCGCGCCGGGGCTCGTATTGGGACGGCAAAAGTAAACCGGAACCTAATTTATCCCAGGGCTCGTCGATGCCAAAGCCGGGGTTATCGGTAGCTATTTCGAATAAAACGCCGCCGGGCTCCCGGAAGTAAAGCGAATAAAAATAATTACGGTCTATTTTATCCGTAATATTCAATCCGCTTTGGGCTACTTTAGCCTGGTACTGCATCAAAACTTCTTCATTTTTTACCCGGAAAGCAATATGGTGGTTCGTACCGGCCCCGCCTATTCCGCGGTTTCCGGCCGGTGTTTCTACCAGGTCTATAATAGCGGCATTTTCTACGGCATCGGTAATAAAGCGGTATTGATTGCCTTCCTGGGCCAGCAGCCGGTAACCCAGTATGTCGGTTAAAACCTGAGCGGTTCCTTTTATATTACGCAACGTTAGCGTTACATTGTGAAATCCGCGGGTTGCTACTTTTGCCGGCACTTCTTCCGTAACCCAGGGTTTCCGGGTATCTTCTGCCTTCGGAATTACCAGTTCTAACGGCAGGCCATCCGGGTCTTGTAAGGCAATAAATTGTTCGCCAAACTTCTCGGCCGGTTGCCGGTACGTTATTTTGTTTTCTTCTAAGCGCCGGAGCCAGAAATCGAAACTGCCGGCTGGTACGGCATAACTAATTTGAGTAGCCATACCGGTGCCGGGCTTACCCGGAACTGCTCCTTCGTAAGGGAAAAAAGTTAAAATGGTGCCAGCACTGCCTCTCTCGTCGCCGTAATACAGGTGGTAAGTACCCGGATCGTCGAAATTTACCGTTTTTTTGAGCAGCCGCAGCCCCAGCACCCGGGTATAAAAATCTACATTACGTTTAGCCTGGTCGGCAATAGCCGTGATATGGTGCAGGCCTAATATTTTATTTTCCATATAATTTTTTAATGATTAATGGGCACCTCGATCAGGAGGAATTTACTGTTGCTTAAGAACTTGATATGAATTTCATCTGTCTCCCAGATTCCCAGGCCGTCCCGTGGTGCCAAGGTTTGCTCATTAACCTGCAGGTTTCCACTGATGTTAAAAATAAAAAGACCTTTGTTAACGGGGTTAAACTGATACGAAAGCGCCTGATCTTTTTCGAAGTAACCCAAAGACAATTTAGCGTTTTGATTTATCCAGCAATGGGCCTGGCCTTCTTCGTTGCTGACAATGGTTACTAATTTGTTTAAACGCTTTTCTTCCGGAAAAAACCGGCGCTGGTAACGGGGGGTAATATTTTGCAGTTTGGGTTCAATCCAGATTTGCAGAAAATTTACTTCTGCTTCGCCTACGTTGTGTTCTTCGTGGCGCAAACCGCTACCGGCACTCATTATCTGTACCCAATCCTGGTGCACTACTTCTTTGTAACCCAGCGAGTCGATGTGGTTCATGGAACCGGCCAGCATAACCGAAATAATTTCCATGTTAGCGTGGGCATGTAAGCCAAAGCCGTTTTGGGGCGCTACAAAATCATCGTTTAAAACGCGGAGCAAGCCAAAGCCGGCCCGTACCGGATTGTAGTGGCCCGAAAAACTAAAAGTAAAATTGCTTTGGAGCCAGCCCAGGTCTTTTAATCCTCTTTCGTTTTGTTTATACAGTTGGTATTTCATAGCGGGCAAAAGTTTATTTTTATTCTGACAGGAATAACATTCCGGACCTTGTTTGGCAGGTTGCTGCAACAGGAGAACTAAAAAGTAGTATTGAAAAAATTAAATAAGAGAAGCTGATTTTTTAGATTGAAGCTTCTATCTTTTATGGCATGAAGCTTCTGTTTAAAACCAAACGTTACTGTTTAGCCAAACAGCTATTAAAAGCGGGCTGAATTTTGATAAAGGGGCAACCGATCAATTTATTTTAAAGAAAAGGAGCATACTATCCGATTCGGATAAATGCTCCTTTTTTATAGGATTAAGCCTGCTTTACTAACTGAATTTCTGCTTGTAATTTAATTTCGTCGCTTACTACCACGCTACCGGCTTCGGTTACGGCATTCCAGGTTAAGCCAAATTCTTTACGGCTGATTTTGCCGGTTACGGTAAAGCCGGCTTTGGTTTGGCCGTAAGGGTCTACTACAATACCTCCAAATTCTACATTTACCGTGGTGGGTTTGGTAATACCCCGGATAGTAAGGTTACCGTGCAGTTTATATTCGTCATCGCCGGTTTTTTCGTAGTTGGTTCCTTCAAACCGGAGTTCGCCGTGTTCCTCGGCGTGAAAGAATTCCGCTGATCTTAAGTGCGTATCGCGTTGCTCATTGTTGGTGTTTATGGAATTAACATCGGCGGTAAACACTACTTTTTCGGCGCTGGTGAATTGTTCATCAGCAGTTTCGGCTTCTACATTAAATTTCTGGAAATAACCGGTTACAGTGGTTATCATCAGGTGTTTTACTTTAAACTGCACTTCGCTGTGGGTGGGGTCGAGCGACCATTTTACATTAGCCATTGTTTTATTTTTTGGTTTATACTATTTATTTCAGAAATATTTAATTTGATGGACAAAGATATAACAATATATGTACATACATATAATGTTTATACATATATTTTGTAAAAAAGATTCATTTTATTATTATTCATACCCGAACTAACGCAAAATCCCTACAATCAGGTAATTCTACCACCGGCCACTATCCAGTCAACTTTATTTTTTTGGTTTCTCTGCCCTAAAAACATTACGTAAAAATAACCTGCAGTTGCAAACTAAAACTTAAACGACTTGAGAAAGAAAAAGCCACCCGCAGCCCACCTTTACCCAAACTGAAATATGCAGCATTAGTTTGTAACTAACTTATATCTTAATAACTTTGTTCTGCTTCCTTCCGGAAAGCTCTTTGGCTGCGTAGTTCAATGGATAGAATAGAAGTTTCCTAAACTTTTGATATGGGTTCGATTCCCGTCGCGGCTACTTTCAAATAAAAAAGCCTTCGGTATATTATATACCGAAGGCTTTTTTATTTGAATAAGAATTGTATTAATCAGTCAGGTTTCTATTTAATCACAATCCGTTGTTTGTGCACCAGACCAGCCGGCCCATTGATGTTTAAAATATACATACCAGATTTTAAAGTAGTGGTATTAATGGTAGCGGCATTTCCTTTTAACGAACCGGAATAAACCTTAGCCCCGATTACCGAATAAATTTCGAAGTTATTTACCTGCTCTTTATCCACAACAGCAATATTTAAAATATCGGACGACGGATTGGGCCATACCGAAACTTTTTTACTTAATGCGCTCTCTGTATCCAGCGTGGCCGTTACTTTTTGGCTAAGCGTTGTTTTGGCCTGACCGGGATCAGCGTAAGTAAAAGGGAAATCGATTTGGGCTTGTCTGAACTGGAATTCCCATTCTTCGGGCCATCCGAAGGCAATGGTAGCTTGTTGTTTTAAGTTTACCCCGGCGGCACCACTCCAGAAATGAATAAATTCGCCCCAATTCAGGCCGCGGGTATAAGAGCCGTTGTATTTAGGAAAATATTCAGAAAGTAACTGAAAGTAATTATTCAGCACTGCACTACCGCCATATTGCTCATAAACAGGCAAAAACCAGTTCTTAAACCATTTGGTGCCGGCGCGGGGATAGCTGTCGGTTTGCTCCAGGGTATTGGTATACCAGCGGTTAGCTTCGGTGGTATAACCCAATTTTTGGTAAACATCGTACTGAAAAATTTCACACCATTTACTATCGCCCCACAAAGAAAAAGCCGGCGACTCTTTTACGCCTTTTGACGATCCTTCTACAATATGACCGATTTCGTGCACCAATATATCCAGGTTCCAGCCCGTTGGCCCAGCCGACCAGGTACCGGATTGGCCCATGTCTATCACGTTTCGGTAATCATGAGAACCGTCGAACACGGTGCCCGGATGGCCGCCCGAATAACTGTTTAAATGCATAACGGCATAAAGTTTCGGGTCGCTAAAGCCGCCGTAAGTATCCCGGGTATATTTCCACACATCAGTAAATACCGTTTTCATCCATTCGGCCGAATTATCCATGTTTTCGTCAAAATATAAATTCAGGTCCGGATTTTCATACACCAGCGATACAACTTTGTTATGGTCAAACCAATGTTCCTGCCAGGTGGCCGGCGCAGTAGCTACCGGGGTAGTTGCCGTTACCATGCCCGTGAATTCGGAATTACCCTGGGCACTTTCGGCCCGTAAGCGATAGTAATAAGTTGTGTTACCGGCCAGCGAAAAAGAATACGCCTGGGTATTGTTGGCTTCTATTGGCGTAGACCAATCCCAGTTGCTGCCATCTGTAGATCTTTCCAGGCGAAACCCGGTTTCGTTAGGTGAATTATCGCTCCAGGTTAACACAATCTGGTTATCGGTTACGGCAGTAGCCGTAAAATCGGCCGGAACAGCAGGTACCTCAATATTCGGATTGGCTGCACCGTTACCAAATATCTGCAGTTCGGCCATCTGAATAATACTGGCACCTTTGTTGGCCGTTACATTTAAGCGGTAATACGTATAAGCCGTGGTATTCTCAAAACCGTAGGTCAGGGTTTTGTGGCGGTTAGGAAATACCTGATTGGAAACAGTGTGGAGCACCGTCCAGGTTGTGCCATCGTTGGAGCCTTCAAAAGTCCAGTCTTTAGGATCGCGTTCCGCCGCATCGTTAGCCGAGGTAATAGCATACTGGCTGGCCACCGCTCCGCCGGGAATATGATACTGCACCCAGGTGGTACTGTTAAAAGTCAGGTACTTCGTGTATATGTTGTTATCAACAAGCTTGGTAATTCCTTCATCGCCGGACGTAGTGTATTTATCTGAAATAACACCTCCCGCATAATCTGTTATATCGGCCAGCGTTTGGAGAGGTGGCGTGGTAACCACCGGAGAAGTGCTGTAAGCAAGTCCGGCGGAGTTTAGGGCGTATATCCGGTAAAGATAACTGGTGCCGGCACTCAGGTTCTGATCGGCAAAAGAAGTTGCATTGGCACCTAAAGTAGCCAAGGTAAAATAAGTTGAACCATCAGCCGAACGATCTATTCTAAAACCTTCTTCATCTGCTGCGTTATCGGTCCAGGTAACATTAACCAGGCTGGCCGATGAAGCAACTGCCGCAACATTGCCAGGTGCTACCGGAGGTTGTTGTAACGATTTTTTACCCCATAGCTCCCACTCCGCAAACTGGGTATCTGCAGCACCATTGTTACCGGTAATATTTAACCGGTAATAAATATAAGCCGAAGCATTGCTAACAGTATAAGTTTGCTTTTGAAAGCGGCTGGTAAAGGTTTGGTTTGTCTGCGCATCTAACGTAATCCAGTTAGTACCATCTTTAGAGCCTTGTAAGTTCCAGCTCTTGGGATCGCGATCCGGGGAATCGTTTGCCGACGTAATAGCATAATTTTCCAGGATGGCCGCATAAGCCGACTGGTACTGCACCCAAAACACTTTCTGTCCATTCTGAAAGTATTTTGTGTTCACATTGTCATCGATCAGCTTATCAAAATTTTCAGAAGAAACCCTGCCGCTATACTGCGACGTAAGCACCCCGCCGTTATTGGTTATATCTTCGGGTACCGCCGGCGTAGTAGCTGCCACCGAATTTGAGTAATTGGAACTACCGGTCTGCCCAACGGCTCTTACTTTAAAATAATAAGTTGTTGCCGGAGAAAGCCCCGAATTAAGATAGGTGGTAACATTGGCACTAACGGTATCTACGGGAGCGAAAGCCAGCCCATCGGTAGAGCGGCTTATTTCAAAACTAGCTTCATCGGTAGCATTATCAAGCCAGGTAAGCTGTAGCGCTTCCGCAGATTGAACTGTGGCGGTTAAGTCAGCCGGAGCATAGGGTACGGGTACGCCCCACAACTCCCATTCTGCTACCTGAATAGACGCGTCGCCGTTGTTTTCAACTATGTTTAAGCGATAATAATTATAAGCAACTGTATTTTTGAAATTAAACTTCCGGGTTTGGGACCGGCCGGAAAAAGCCTGATTAGTCTGGTTATCGAGTGTAACCCAATCTACATTGTTCTGAGAACCTTCTAATAGCCAGCTTTTAGGGTCGCGGGCGGCTTTTTCGGTGCCGGAAGTAAGGGTATAACTTTGTATTAAAGTGGCAGTAGTGGGTTTATATGTAATCCAGGTGGCCAGTTGTTTTTTTATGTAATAATCAGTAAGCGTATTATTATCGATTATTCTTTTAAACTTGTCCGCATTATCATGGGTTTCATGCTGCACCAAAACGGCCCCGCCATCATTAGTAATATCAATTGTTTGGGCAGCTGCATTTTCGTAGCACAGCACATGCAGCATAAGTGCTAATGAACTTGTAAATATTTTTTTCATCTAATCTGGAGGTTAAAAAACTAAAACTTATTTGTACTTATTAAATGAGGTAATAAAATACCTCAGGGGCTGCGGACATTTAAATTGGTTTTGTTTTTCATAAGCAGATTTAATTTTTATTTAACTATGGCTACTGGCTTTTTTGATTAAAGTGTATTTATATAAGAAACTAAAACCATTATTTTATAATACCTAAAACGTTTTAGTAAATCAACAAAAAAATAGCTAAGCAGAAATCAGAAATAAAGTCAGGTTTTATCTGTAATAAACTGCTTAGCAGAAATCAAGCATATCTGTACATCCGGCAGGTTGCTTCACAAGTATAACCATCATTATAATAAAAACAAATATTTTATATGTTAAATACAGCAGTTTCTATCTGCTTATTTAAATGACTTTGCCCAAAACAAAGTAGCCGTAAATTAGAGGGGCTTATTTCTATAATCCCGGAGAAATCTTTTGGTTTATTGCCCAATATATCCCTTTAAGTTAATTAACAGACTTAAAAATATTCCTCGATTACAAAGTATCTGCAAATCATTTAATTTTTACTACTTCTATCTAATTTGATATAAAAATTGTAAAAAAACTAAATTATTGATTACAATTATTTAACCCTGCTGTAACTTTTTAATAACAATGTTAATATAGTTTTGCCGCAAAATGATGCAAAAACGCATCCATAGCAAAAGCTTACATGCCATCTGTCACCCCTCATTTAGTTTTTTTCTAAAAAGTATATTATGATGAGTCAACATTTACAGCTTATTAATGCCTGCAATGTTCTAAAGAAATTTTTTTATCATCAATTATATATACACATCAGTTAGCCAGGCTATTGACAATATATGGGTTAGTTAATGCTTTTGATGCTATTAAGTTAATTAAGAATTATCAATTAAAATAAGTATGGGTTTTAAAACAAATTTAGTACGGCCTATTTTTAAGGGTATTTGTATGGTGTCGGTGTTGTGTGCCGCACCTGCACATGCCGGAAATATGCCCGGGATGATAAAAGCCGAGATCAGCCAACCGACACAGGTTATATTTGGCCAGGTAACGGATGGACAAAGACAACCTATTATTGGTGCTACTATCCGCGACAAAAATTCTAATATTGGTACAGCAACCGATATGGAGGGCCGGTTTTCACTTGATGTAAATGCAGGTACGACTTTAACTGTTTCTATGATCGGGTATATTACTCAGGAAGTGATAGTCCCCAACCAGGGAGTTCTCTCTATCCAGCTTAAAGAGAATACAACCATGCTGAATGAGGTAGTGGCAATTGGTTACAAAACTATGCGCAAGAGCGATGTAACAGGAGCGATTTCAAGTGTAAAGGCCAAAGAGCTAAATGTAACCGCACCTACCGTGGGGCAGAGTTTAGTTGGGAAAGTAGCTGGGGTGCAGGTATCGCAGGTAAGCGGTGC
>Ga0210040_10001139_pt1 | contig 41159 bp, 30 predicted proteins | sample CryGeyCG12114_NA_FD_185462 | JGI IMG/M metagenome (GOLD analysis project Ga0210040, IMG submission 185462) | Groundwater microbial communities from aquifer - Crystal Geyser CG19_WC_8/21/14_NA (SPAdes) (version 2) | ecosystem: Environmental > Aquatic > Deep subsurface > Groundwater | place: USA... | reverse complement strand
AACGCTATCAGACAACGAACGCTCGAGACGCTGAGGTCGGAGACGTAAATTACTTAGCGGAAATGACTTGGTAGCCTTCAACCCACACAAGTGGACTGATATCTTTGGATACGCGTACTAGGGGACCACCTCGAGATCTTTCGGGCGATTATGGGTCCTGTACCGTATGGTCCTTGTTGGACTTACCTGTACTGTAGGGAGCTGAGAAAGAGACGACCTGAGCTCCACGACCTTGTTTGGCAAGCGCCAATGGCCAAGTTGGTAATATGCAAGGAACGGGTGTTGCATTCGCTGTGGTCTAGACTCTTGATTCAGGCAGACGCTATTTTTAACCGAACTGGTTCGGGTATATAGTGCGGTACAAGCATTGTCGCCCTTGTAGCCCTCGCCGCTCGTCGCTATAGCCTTAGGTGAGAGAGTCGTAGTTGATGAATGGTGATGTTGGTAATAAGAGAGAAGAAGCGACGATGAGTTTGAAGGGATACAGTACATTGGTGTTTGGCACGGTCTTCCGTTTTATGTCCCTGTTACGCCAAGACTTGGCATGCATAGGCGGATAACAGGTACTGCTGTGGTGCCGATGACTCCAATACGATAAATTGCCAGAATTATCAAAGTCCGGCAGTAAACCAGTCAAGTCCGCACGTGCGACCTTCCTTTGTGATGGGTACGCTAGGGCCACTCACCTCGAAGAGAGTGCTGAGCTAGGTGAACATTGTGCGAAGCTGCAACTTGGAGCAGCGACTTAGGTAACGCGACGGACATGAAGTGTTCGCTCAGAGCAGTAATCAAAGCTTATAAGATATCTAGTGCAGAGGCGGAAGCGACAAGTGTTTCTGAGCTTTCGTGCTGTTGAAAGATTCGATCAGCTCTGATCGAGAACGCAAGGTCAAGTCGCTTTTCGGGCATGTGCTCTGTGTTACTGTTCTAAGACGACGCCTCGGTCTTAACTTTCGCACTAATTCAGGACAAAATAGATACCGGCAGTGACGGCGAGGAGGGTTATGATCTAGACGTCGACGGCGACACTGAAAACAACACAAACGATGATGACTGCGAAATAACACGAGTCTACGAAGAGGCCCCTCTTGTGAAAGCTATGAATTTTGCAACGAACGGGCCCATTGTTGTCCACGGTGATATGTCTGAGCGTCAAGAGTCCACAACTTCTCTGCTCCCAGGCGCTCTTTGTTCCTTTCAAATGCACCCGCTTCCCGTCCAAATCTCTTTGTCTGAATCGAAGGAATGCCTGAAAGCTATTTCTTCGACTGATTGAAGAATAGTGAACACGACCGCTTGCGTTGCTAAAACCCAAAAGCATGGCTACCTTCACTGATCTGGGTGAAAATAAGCTTACCCACAGCAGTGGAACAATAACAAGTAAACACAAATAAACCCATAGAAGAAGCTCACCCATCAAACAAGTTCACTGACTCGTTTCCCGATGGGTAGCAAGATGTCCGTCTCGTCAGTGTCAGCGTCAGTCCTGCCCCGTGAGCCAATCATCTCAGCCTCCAACAGCAGCAAGTTGAACCTGCCCCAAGGCTACACCTTCGTCCGCAAAGGCAACGTCTACATCACCAAGCACAGCCGCAAGTCCACACACGAAGCCGGCCAAAAAGTGTTCATCGTCCAATCCGCGACCAAGACACAGCTCGGCATCGCAGTCCCATCTAGCATCTACCGTCAAATCCAGAAACTCGACAAAGAGACCTCTGCTACGCGCGCCACCGCAGTCGCCAAGAAAGACGCGGTAGTGAAGGATGCGTTCGAGAACGAGCTGCAAAGACTCTTCCCGCACGCACCGAAGGATAACGTCGACTTGGTACTGAAGCACACGTTGAAAAAGCGGTCTGGGCGCGTCGGACGAACCACGAAGTTGGAGCTGTGCAAGGTCGTCACTTTGGCTGTACGGGCACATATCAGACATAAGCTGACGGATTACGATGATCTCTTGGGCAGCGGAGTGGACAGAGAGCAAGCTAGGAAGGAACTCCAGGGTGCTATCGATCAGATCGCGAGGAATTGGAGCGGCAAGGTCAAGGCTTCTACAGGGAGAGTCGAGAAGAGTACAGTGCTGAAGAGGACGGACAGAATGTTGGCGATCAAGACTTCTACGGCGAGAACCGAGAAGACCAAACTGCTGAAGAAGGCTACAATATCTCCGGTGAAGAAGGCAAACCACGGTGCCAAAAGCGGCAAGATCTCACAAGTCAAGAAAGCTCGCACTAAGCGCGGCCGGAAGATGTCACATGTAACCGTGACGAGCACCATCGCCAACCCCAATCGGCAAGAGCAGCAACCACGCCGGAAAAGCCTAAGAATCGACGAACAGACGTTCCAGGCAGCCATGAGCCGTCTGGACGATTGCGACCTCATGGAGCTTAACTGACAGACAGTCATATTAAATGTTTGACGACAGCGCGGAAACAAGCAGCTTCACGACGACTTGAATCATCATGAACCCGCCTCCACTCCGATAGGGAATAGAGCTGCATCTACGCCCTCGACTCTGTCCGTCACCAGCGTTTTGATCACGTCAGACCAAGCAAACACACATTCACCAGGCCAGGAGCTCGATACATGGAGGGCTTCTCTGATGGTAGCAGAAGGGCAAGACAGCAAAGTCAGGAAAAGGCTCGCCCTCACGTCTTGCAAAAGGACATGTACATGTCTCGTCAATATCAATGTCGACGTCAGTGTTGGTAAGCAGGAACTGAACTGGTGAATAGCTAGCTCCTCACCTCTAATGTCTATCATATCGATCTCTCCGTCTTGCCATTCTTTCATCCTCATCTATCGGACTATAATGCTCCGTTGTGGCCTCAGACACACTGCAGCCGTGCCCCGGTTGAGTTCACTCCCTAGCATCCGCACCGTACCGCACCGCCGTCGACGTGACGTCGATAACCCCCGAGTCACCAACCTTATCACAGTCCTCCCTCCCATCTATCCTGCACGTAACGTAACTCAAGTCACACCGGTCTCGTCTCGTCTCGTCTTGTCCGCGTACCCAGTTCCCGTCTCCCATCTTCGGGCCCACCTGAATAGATAGCTAGTAGGCTCACCGCACCATCCACACCACACCGCATCCATGTCCTTACTCTACTACCACACCGCCACAACACCACACCACACCCCCTTCGGAAACCCTAATATGTACTACTATCAGATTCACATCAGCCTCGACCTCCTTTCAGTCCACCAAACACAACACAACACAACACAACATAACCTCACGCGCCCAGACCACTCCAGACCACTCCAATCCAATCTGCACCAACCCATACTGTTCTTGTTCTGTCAATGACGCCCGTCACATACAGAGTGAGCGACTGCGTGTATAATCCATAACCTACAACCCACGCCACGGTGCCCTGCCCTATACCTTCACCTTCGGCGTTCCTCGAGAACAATGAAATGGATGCATTCAAGGACACTGCGGTGCAGTACTATAGGCAGGGCTGGTGGCAGAAAGTGGGTCCCTTGGGGAAGGGAAGGGAATGCTTTTCACTGGAATTCGGTCAGTATCTAAGTTTGGTAGCGCCAGTTCGTTCCTCTAAAAGAAAGGACAATAGAGGATGGTGTTGGAAGTGCTGGGTGGTATTGATCCATGAAATTCGTTATATCACAAAGTAGAGAAGACAACTTGTGTTCGTGCTCAGGCACGCTCATCGTGCTTTCTGATGACGCTCTATCCCCATCATTCTATGTCTGATTTTGCACGCGCCTTTTCCAAGCATGCTCGCTATGCTTATGCCTTATCGACAGCAAATCCAAAAGTGGGGATACCCATCAGGCAACCAAATCAAGCGCTCAATCCTTCTTCACTTCCTGCTCCTTTCTCGGCTTCTCCTGTCTCCCTTGCTCTTCGGCGTCTTTTTCAGCTTCGGCTGCCTCGCTCTCGGCAGGGCTAGCTTCAGCATCCGCCTTCTTTTTCGGCTTCTCATCAATGTCTTTGTCATCCTTAGGACTGCTCGCCTCCTTGTCGGGATTTGCTTCCTTGTTCTCCTCAGCCTGCTCGTTTTCTTCTTCAATAAGCTCTTGTTGCTCCTTGAGAACCTCCAGACGCTGCCTGTTGGTTGCGGCGCCCTCGGCATTGTGTACCTCCAGCTCGATTTCGTGGAAGAGCTCTTCTGGGATGGAGCTTAAAACAGCCTGCAGAGCCTCAATCTGTGTATCGATCTCCTTGTCCTTGCCAGAAGTATACATGTATGCGTTGCTCAACACCAGCAGGGTGGAGGGGATGTTATATTTCAATCTCAAATCCAACCACATCTGCAGGTCTTCTCTTAGCTTGCCGGGGCTCATGCCGTGTGTCCTCAGACCTCTGCTTGCGCAAGCCATCTGCAACTCGGGCACTGACAATGAATCCACGCCCTCGAAACTGATCGCCTTGTCGTCTCTCTTGATTTGACGCATGCGATGCCTGATCTGGTAACGTAGCATAGCATCTGTGCCGAATGTGTTCAAATTCATGTATTTGCAGATGCCCACTAGCTGCGGGCGAGACAGGTTGTCGAGGGTAAGGTCATCCTTGAACATACGGCAAGCTTTTATAGTATCGTCCTTTGTTGGTGCCTCACCAGTACTTCTGACCTTACGGAAGAACTCAATAAATTCCTCTTTCTTGGCTGTCTTAGCGCTCACTGGCAGGCCGGTTTCGCGTAGGGTTTCTCGAAGGAAAGAGGAAACATTCTTGCGCGTGGTTCTGAGGCGGGAAGCCTTGGCTTCGCGGGATGTCTGGCCCTCGTAGGTGGATGGAAGCATGTTGGGGAAGAGCTTGAGAGCTACTGGGAGGAGCAATTCGGCGAATGGTACAATGACGAAGACGGAGAAGGGGACGAGGCGACCCAGGTCTTGGACTGTTCGCTGTAATTGACGGTTTTCTCTTCGGGACATTTCGTAGCCTGCGGCCATCTTCAGGGCGAGGCGCGAGGAGATCCTGACTTCAGTTGCTAGCAGCTTCGTGCCATCCCAATAATGCTGGATCTCCTTCTTGATCTTCTGGCCTAGTGTGAGCTTCTTCTCCTCCTTCTTCAGAGCAGCCTTGTTCTTTTCATGAGCAGCTTTGCTTGCGGCTAAGTCGCTAAGGGTGGCTGACTCACGAGCAGGAGTCTTGTCGACCATAGTAGCCTCATCCTTGGGAGTTTCCGTCTGCTCATCGCCCTTCCTCAGCCCGGCGACTGTTGGTGTCTGGGATGCCTGTTTCTGCTCTTCTTTGGGTAGAGGTTTCTTTGCTTCATTGATATTGAAACCTGGAGGGGGCCCACTGTCGGTGCCATGTGTTGATGTCTCTGTCGCATAGCCTCTCTTGGGAAGCAGGATGGCAAGAGCTTGTAGCTGGGCTGGGACTTCTTTTGTTCTTCGGACTCCTCGGCTTCGATATGGTTGGGTAGAAAGTGATGACAATTGTCTAGATTGTACTGGAGACCGTCAGCATCCGCCGTATTGTTCCAAGTGGTATGCAGCCGTTGCCTACCTTGAACAAAACGTCGAGCAGCCTGGCTGCTGACAAGACGAGACCCGCTCATCGTGAGTGCGAGTTGCGATAGTGAAAGAGCGACGGCAATTCGGAGGCAGATGAAAGAGATTAGATTAGGTACGGTATTGTTGCATGAGTGTGTGGTTGTGAAGTTGGGCTTGACTGGGCAGGAGGAGGAGGAGGAGAATGGTTGAACTGATCCGATGAATGCTGAATGCACCGCAGGGGCGACAGATGTTGATGCGTAACTCGCCTGAACTGCTTAGAGGCGATTTTCAGGAACGAGCCTATCGGAATGGTGCACGAGCTCCGTCCTCTTGCATCATTCAACTTGCTTGTCTGCTCGGCTTTTACCGGCCTTACGCATGACTAAGCACACTTCAACGTACAACACAGCACGCCCAGTCGGGCAGCATGTCTGCAGCCTGTGTAGAGAGATAAACTTATATATTGAGCGAATGCCGTGCACCAAACGTGGTTCTCTACTACTGGTCGAGGTGTCTCCTCATGTATCTAGGTAGCACAGTCACCCTCTTATGGTGACCGATCGACGCCTGTGGTCTGGGGAGCCCATCTCGAACATATTGAGGTTCTGAGTCATTATGACCTCGCTGGGCATGCCCTTACTGGGACCCTCTGGCCTTCCACTTTACTAGCTATCGTCGTGTCACACTGCAGCGGCACGACGTAGGTTTGCAGCTCGAGATAGAATCACACCTCGCTGGACCTCAACTCGTGCCATGACTGCTGTGGTCCAGTGTTGCACGTGAGATTCATCAAGCCAGAGACTGATCAAAGAAGGCGTTGCGAACACAATCAGTCGTCTGAACCACCTTCCCTCTGGTCGTGCTTCATCATGCTATCGTTTTCTTTCACCTCGCTCATTGCTGATCGACTTGACCGACTATCATCACGCTTTCGCCGCTTTGCCTCAGGTTCAGGTGATGGGGATAGGGACGAGGACGAATTTCTAGCTTTTCTTGGCTCGTACCTTGGAAGTGACCTTCGCCGTTTGTGCTCATGCTGTCGACTGCGGCTGCGGCTGCCACTGCGGCTCCTGCTTCTGCTCCTGCTCCGGCTTTCGCTTGGACTTCTCCTCCGTCGTCTTGGAGCGGCATCGGGGCTGCGGCTTAATCGTGCGTCATCTCGTCGCGGTCTATGCCTGACAATGTCAGCACCTCTACTGCTCCTGTAGTTCTCGGGTGAAGAAGAGGATGGTCGCCTGTGTCCTCCCCTATATCTTCCGCCTCGGCCACCCCGCCGTGGATCGTCGCTCGATGCTGATGGTGATCGTCTTCGCCTGCGTGGCTTTGGGGACGGGCTCCGGCTTGAGGAGTAGTTTCGCCGCCTTTGGTGTCGTGGTCTGGGAGATGGTGAGCGTGGACGGTCAGAGTATGATGGGCTTCGAGCTCTTCTCTTGTGACTGCCTGCCCGATCACCTTCTGCAATAGGCCCTGCACCGTTGCGCTCTCGGGATGCGACGCGCCTTTGTTTCCGAGGCGGTGATCGAGACTTGCTAACACTGTCCCTCCTGCTCCGTCTGGGAGGTGACCGAGAAGGGGGAGATGCCGACTCAGACTTTGTCGCAGATCTCCCACGTCGGTCGTCTCTTCGCGGGGCACGGCTGCCACCCATAGGCTTGTAAGTGTCCACCTCGCGTCGTGTAGCTGGTTGGTATGGAGATCGGTCTCGTCGTGGCGGCGGAGACCTTGAGCGCGGGGGTCTGCGGGACTCGAAGTTGCCACGGCCTCTCCCACCCCCGCCCCAGCCGCGGCCTCGTTGGCCCCTTTCGCTGCGTTCCCGATTCCGGATGTCGTCTATGTTCCTCTCCCGCGTTGTAACAGCTGCCTTTCGTTCTAGAGCAACCTGGGCAGCCCTTTCAGCTTCGGCCTTCTCTTGCATGAGCTCCTGTTTCTTTGCCTCCAACAGTTCTTGTGGGACACCGTGAGGGCTCGCTTGCGCGTTGAGACATAGCTGCCATAGGTCTTTGCAGAACTTGGGAGTGTCCTTGTCTAGGAAGCCAGTAAGCTGGATTTGAAGTTCTTTAATGTTGGGCTGAGCACCGATTAGCACTGAACGCGTACGCAAGGCAGGTTGGACATACGAAGCGAGAGCCCTCAAGCAGGTTGAAGCACAGCTCGATCACCACATCGTCCTCATTACCAAGCAGTTCAGAGAGTGTTCGAGCGATCCATCTGTACATCTGTCAGCATCGTGCACTTCACTCACACCAGTCCTAGCGCGTACTTCTTCATCACGTCGACGTTCACCTTCTGCATGTCGACCTTTTGATTGAACTGGGGAGGAAACTTTGTCGTTCGCAACAGCTTTGCGTCGACTGGCATTGCCATGGTGGGCTAACCTGCCCAGCGGTCTCAGAGCCTAGGCCTGAGGGACCTGTAACGAGCAGTACTAGACAAAGGAAAGAGGTAGCACGCAGCTAATGCTCGATAAGAAATGCTTCAGTATTGACTATTTCTAGCTCAGAATTACCCACTTGTACCATTTCCGGGAAGAGGCCGAGTCCAGAAGAGTACATATCTCGAAGATAAGGCAGTCAGGCAGCATATTCTGGCTCATGCTGCCCCATTCTTGACAGCAAACCACATGGCAGCCAGGCCTTCGTCTGACAATACACTTCCCAGCATGCACTGGTCTAATAGAAGACGTTGTCGACCCTTTACATTGGTAGGAGCGGAGGGTATAGGCTGCGGTCGTTGCTTCCATCTAGAGACGCCCTGCCCACCGGACTCGCTTCCTCTACCCGCATTTCCTCCAAATACATCCACTATCCATACATCGTTAGACCCTATCATCCACATAGGCTTTGCCTCAGACCCCTGCTTTATCGATAGTCGCACCGAACACGCTCTCAACCTTTTCCAAATCTATAATGCCACCCACAAGCCCTGCCGCTGCTGCACACGGCGAAATGGGTCAGCCAACCACCAACGGAGAGCCAGACTCTGCGGCAGGCGCCTCCGATCCCTCGAGCTCCCCTGCGGCCATACCTACCCTCGGTGCGATCCTCTCACAGACCAATCCAGGCCAGGCTGTCGACCTCCCTTCCAGTGTCCTCCCAATAGACACTGTTGTTCCACAAGCAATTGGTGTCGCAGCTCGGCCGCTTCCACAAACAGCCGACTCAGAGTGCATCCTCAAAGCGAGACCGAGGGTCAGACGGCTTCTGCGCAAAACTAAATTGAAGTCGAGAGCGAGAAAGATCCTGCTGCCAAAATTCATCTTGAAGGGGATAGTAGGTTCGACGGCGGCTGACTTGGTACACCCCTTGGTTAACCCCAAGGCATCTCCAGCGATTCCAGTGGTTTCGACAGTGCCGGCGGTTTCGGCTGTATGAAGGCGGCTCAACGTTGTCAAGAGTAATTGGAAGACGAAAAGTAGTGATGTGGTGGAGCTGGCGAGCTATGAAGCAGGGAACCCTTTAGCTATTGGCTCGACTTGTCTGCAGGTCAATAGCGTTTCAAGTATCATCGTTCAAAGATGCAAGGACTCTGCTGACGGCCTGCCTGGCTTCCAGCAGCTCTGCATCAGGTCCGCTCTCGATATGCTTCAGCTTGACATTCAGATGCAAGGAGACGAGCTCGTCCGCTCTCTGCAGATCACTATCGACACTCTTCTCCGCGTTGTCTTGACCGCTTACGGAGTCTGTCACAGGTTGTTGATCTCTATCTTGGGTAGTCTTGTGCACAGAAACCAGATTGATAGCTGCCTGGTGTGGGCAGACGCTGAGCGATTTCAGATCAGATAAGAATGCCACCACCTGCATGGTGTTGAGCTTTACTGAGGTGCAAGGACCACCTGTTAGCAGCGACGCCTGTGGGTACGGTCAGATTCGAAACACAGGTGGTAGCTTAGTACTACCTAGGTAGACAAAGAGCGAAGAGCAGAAACGTGCCTGTGTCTACACTAGTATAGCCGGAATTGGTTAGACTTCCGAGTCCTCAACAAAGCAAATCATCCGCTTCAAGCACGAGTTTAGTACGGGCGGGGGCTACCGCACCTTCCCTGTTTATTATTTTCGAACTTTCGAAGTTTTCGACTTTTAGAAGTTTAAAATCATTAGTTTTCGTACGTATATAAAACTCAGTACTAGGTACTATATAATATGTGTACTACGCGAAAGTCCGTTCTTCGTTCTCTCTCTAAGCGAAAGGTACATTAAAATCAACGTAAAAGTGGTAGTACTACGATCGAAAACGTACCGAAAACGTCCTTATTACTAAGTAACATCCTCATTAACTTTGTTTAAGATTTTAGAGGCTTAGCCTTACAGCCTTGCAGCGCCGAAGGCTCTAGGGCGCACGCCTAAAGTTTTAGGTAAGTAAGGCTACGATAATAAGGCTTAGCAGCCTTACTTACCTAAAATTTCAACCGTACGTACTTAGAGCCTTAGGCGCTATAAGGCTATAATAATGCTTAGCAGCCTTACCTACCTAAAACTTTAGGCGTACGCGCCGGAGCCTTCGGCGCTATAAGGCTGTAAGGCTAAACCTCTAAAATTCTCAAAGGATAAAGTTAATGAGCGTATAAGGCACGTTTTCGGTCGTAGTACTACCAGTTCTTAGTCAAATTTAGTCAGCTTTACTCTCGTTTATTCGGCGAAAGTAGGGTATTCTTCTGATATACAGATCTAGGTAGGTATACTACTGTAAATAGTTTACGCACGAAAAACGTACATTCAACATCTCGAATCGTGAAAGTTCGAAAATAATAAACAGGGAAGGTGCGGTAGCCCCCGCCCGTAGTTTAGGCAGGTCTGCCGGACGAGTTGTCCTCCCGGCACAAGCTCACTTCATTTCCCTTTGATACATTCTGTGTGTATGAACATATCTCTGCCCTTAGCCATTATGTTACTGCAATTCTGTACAACCGTTTCAGCGATCCATGCAGCATGAAGCAGCACTTAGACCTTCCCAAGCACGAAGTTTAAGTCTAACCTTGGATCGCGCTTTAGAGGTTCACGATGGTTGTTCACCTCGATCGGCAACGCCGTGGTCAACGACCGTTCGCTGCGACTGCTGTATTGTCGCTCGCGAGCCTCACATAAATCCGGACTCGAAATCCTCGACCATTGCACTCGCATCTCACAGGCATCCGGACTCGGTGCCTGACTCCTATTCTGTCTCTGCTCGAGATCTATCCGCTCCTGCTTGTCCAAGAAACCAGTCGGAGGCGTCGCTGGCGGCGTTTGTGGCAACGATGATAACAGCTCCTTCTCGATTGACTCCACCATCCGTTTGTTATGATGTGGTCTAACTCCCAATGCCCTTATTGTCTCATTGCTGGCTTGTATGGCGACTTCTCTTGGAGTGCGGTCGTCGATGGCTGATAAATTGGTCAACGTATGAATACTGCTATTCTGCTGAACGCTGACTTCATTGAACATGCTGCGAAGATCGGTAAGCGACGGCTGAGCTTTTGCAGAGTCCTCCTCGGACGACAAGGGCCTGACCGGTTTCGAGGATGCATTCATTTTGTCATCTTCACTTGCTCCAGCTCTGACAGCATCACAATGCTCGCAGATCTGCGGAAACATCCAGCACTTCTTGTTGCTTCGGTGGTGCTTACTGCCCATGGTGTGGCATAATCCTGAGCTCTGAAGGCAACACACACGGTCACTCTTTGGGTCGTTTTTCGGATGCATTGGGGTTCTGGGGGTGCTGCACAGTCTTTCTCGGTACCTCTGCCGGTATACCCTTCTCCATGCCCTTTGCTTTTCGTCTGCTTGTCGTTTCAACGGCATGGCGAATTTCGAGCTTCAACACGATCTTGCCAGAGTCGAGTAGGGTTTCCAGTAGGGCGGCAAGATCTCCGGGCTTGGGAAGCTGTATCGGCTGAGGTGCTTGTTGCTTGATGGTCTTTGTGTGTGGCTGGTGTAACAAAGATGCGAAAATCTTGCTCGAGTTTCGACGTATTGCTTGGTCAGAGAGGCATCGGCGGAATGTCAGCGGAAGGAGATGGTTAATCGGCATATTGGCATCATGAATTTGCGAAACGTCCTTGCTCGTATCGGCAGCGCTACGAGGAACGTCGTCTGTCATCTTCGTGGCTGCCATCAAAGCATTTTATGCGCGATATACCACTGAGCAGCACAAAGAAGCGTCCTCGAGGCTGAAGCCTTTGTTTTTCCGGAACCGGAAGATAGGCAATGTCTGCGAGCAAATCGAGCGATGGACTGAAAGCTGTCGTACCTGTTCATCAAAACATGCTGGGAATGTCGACATCCACTCCATCAGCTGTCGGTGTCACCGTCGGTTGCAAGAATACCTGGTCGCTGCGTGGAGCATAGGTGGTGGTCTGTGCACAACCACATGGTAATATCAGCACACCTCACGACACATTTTTACGGAGTATCTTCACAACACAATTGATATACCAAGACTCCCGTGTCTGACTGCGGGGGCCCGGTCATATCTGAGCTATGCGCTGGTAACCTGGCCATTGTCCTTGTCACGTGGTGGGTCACCCGCTCCATGGCCCAACTGCCACCTTGCTCTACATGATCGCTTGGATAGATTGCAATCGCAAATTGGACGTATCTTGGGATCAGCCAGCTCTCAGACCTCAGCCGAATTGCGTCACATTTTACTGTGAATGCGCCTGCCCCATGCATGTCACTCACCGGCTCCACCATGTCGCCAGATTTTTTCGTTCGTCCTAGGCAGCAAATATTTCTGAGTGCATGTCAGTGGCTGGGAGAGATATTCGCGGCTTTAAATTCACTCAGTCACAAACGAGCTGGCCGAAATGCGTGGCTTGTTCTGTGATACGCCAGGAAACACGTCCATAAATAACGCTAGCGAGAAAAAGGAGGCTTTCACTGCTCGAACACCCCCAAAATATACTGGAACTGGTAAGGCTGGTCAAGAAAACGATTTCACACGTGCAATGCACTCTCCCGCGGGTCAAATCTCGAGACGTACTTCATCCCATCATCGGCCTCTCCACGTTCATCCAATTCTTACCAAAATCCTCTATCTCTACATTCCCCACATTCTTTGCAGGTCATCCACTTCGAGTCGATCGCTTGGAAAGACGTAGTTGTCTGTTGCGAATCCCTTCTCACGCCTTGCGCGCATTGCGATCCTGATTCAAATATTGTCTTGTTGGTTCCTGTCGTATCAAACCACATCTGGTGGTGGTGTGTACCCTTCTGAACCACCCGCCATGGCGGGACGGACGAATGGCCGTCCTCATGAAGATGCCAACGGCGACGCCATTATGTCGACATCAGAGCTCAATGCCCAACCATCTGCGACAGTGAACCAAGTAAGCCGACTCAAAATCTGGTGCCTGCTCAACTAACCCGTGACCCAGTCCTCTGTCACCATGCTACAGCCAAACCTGAATTCCCAGTCTTCTTTCCATGTATCTCGACAGGGTGTTGAAGGTTTTGGCCAACCTCCCATAGTTGTAAAAGCTCTGCAAGCATATCTCGGCGGACACTACGCATCGCTCGAAAACGACCTTGCAGGCCTGTCTCCGAGACCTAACCTGTCACCAGAGATTCAGTCGCAGCTCTACCACGACATTCTTGAGGCTTTCCACAAGTCTCTGTCACAGACTCCAAAGATTGCGATCAACTCACTCACTAATGTGACCGTCCTCCAAACCGAAACAACAGTTCAACAAGACACTAGTCCATTCGCTGAAAACACCGCCCCAGGAAGCTCACAGAAAGATGTTGGTGCAGACACTGACATGGGAAACGAATCGCGACTGGAGGAACAGAACGTCCAATCTCACAGTCAACAAGTGTCTGCACCGGCATCAGCTCAAGCACCGGAAAATGTTGAACCTACATCAGCTCAAATCCCAATGCCTGTGTCTCCTCGCAAGCGCAGCAGAGATATGATAGAAGATATCCCTAACCATAGAGCATGTGGACGTGAGCCAGGCCAGTGCAAGGCGGTCAAGATACGAGCCCATGAAGACGTCAAAGAGCACATGCGCAAGACGCGGACTCAAGGTGATGCTGAGGATGGCAAAGAGCAGGCACGCAAGGCTCGTGTGGAGCAGCTGCGAGACTGGCACAAGGGATGCGCGAAGTCGGCCCCTGAAAGACGTCAAGAATACCAGGCGTGGGTCCTGCTCAACAAGAAGTTGACTGCCAGAACCGAGAAGTTCACAGACCAAGAACCTTCCACGAAGTATGAAGTCATGGGCCCGACCGAGGAGGGTATTCTTTGCGGACGTCTGACAAATATTGAATGTAAGCGTCCCCTCCCAGCGTCAGAGATCAAAATAGTCAGACGAATGTTTGATTATCCTGGAAGCCAGAACGAGGTCACAACATCGGGGGTCGAAATAGCCCGACGAATATTTGTCTCGCCTGACGGACGAAACGCTGTCACTGTCGGTCTCAACTCAAGCCCAGATCCAGCTACCCAGACCTCATCCGTGACAGAGCCGACTCAAGATATGGACGGAATCCAAGAGAATGGTGTCGCACCCACCCAGGTCCTTGCACTTGTTTCACCAATCCAGGAGGGCACCGCGATGGAAGAAGTCCAGATCGTGCCTCCTTCCCCGGATGTGTCGAATCTAGCTTCACCGCGGACCCCAGATTCCACGTTCTCCGATTCGAGGAACGGCTACTCCACCGAGGACACTGAAATGTCCGGTGACGAAGGTCAAGTGAGGTTCGGCTCAGGAAGTACACAACCAATGTTGAATGTACTACCGACGACTACTGTTCCAGCTATGAACATTTCTCAGGCGTTGAACATCATCCAAGAGGTGAACGACCCGAAGATGACCGATGCGCCACGCGTACAGGTGGGACTATTGTCCAACACATCGACAGCATTGGTTGGGGATGCAACGATGGATGACATCCACGACGAAGTATCACTTGTTGAGCCTGTGCGAAGCAGTGACACGTCCATGCAAGAAGCACAGGCAACTCCTGAGCAGGTCAATGTCTTTCACAGTGCGGGAACTCCGTTCAATACTCAAATGGGTGCTTCTGCGGACCAACCCTTACAGATGGCCGATCTGCTGACCGCTAACGCCACTGGTCAGTCGACTAGTAGTGAGGACTTGATGCAGACGTCTCACATGCAACCACAGAGCGCAACCACCATAGCAGCGGGTGCCCCAACGAGAGGCGTAAAGAGGCCTGCCGAAGATCCGACCCAGGTCGTGACTTCCTACTCAGGAAAGAAGCGTAGAACGGCTTCACCAAGAAAGACGCCTCAGACGCCGACATCTCCTCCACCAGCACTCGTGCAGTCACCTTCACTTACCACTTCCCAAGTCCCATTTCAGACAATGCAATTGTTCGAGTTCATTGAGACCAACGCCGAAACGGTTGCGAAAGGCTTCGTGGCCGAAAGCGACGAGGGTTATCGTTCTCATCTGAGAATGGTGTTGAGAGGGTTTACAATTGAACATTCTGGGTTGGCCGACCAGGTAAAGAACGATATTCTGGTCCTGGTAGATGAGAAGTACCCGTTGCATCACGGTCTTGTGGTGGGACCACAGATGTGGGGGCAAAAGCAAGAGGTGCCAGATGTGGTGCAGCAGCACTTCGAATGCCTCGAAGCCACTGCCATCGACGCAGTGAAGAACGAGGACGGCTTGGTCGATACCGACGAGGGATATCAGGAGGCTCTGCGGAGCAATACTAAGTCTGCAATCGAGAACAGTACGGCATCTGCCCAGCTCAAGGACGACCTTCGGTTCCTGCTATATAAGAAGTACCCTTTACGGTTCGAAGGTGCCACTGATATGATGACGTATCCACAGATGCAGGAAGGCCTACCTGAGCCACCAAATGTTTACGATGACCCCCTGGGATATGCCGAATGGGTCCTCGAATGGCGGCCACTTCTGATTCCAGAAACCCACAAAACATTAGTGAAGATGCTTGTCTCAGAAGCTGCACGTATCAATCCTAGTTCAAAATGGCTGGAGGCTATGGGAACGCCGTCACACCTGGTTGGAAGCCTTCAAGATGGCCTGTTGATGGATCACCCCAACTACAAGCTCCGAGGACAGGCTGCCTCAAGCGAAGATTACCTATGCTGGGAATACCGTGAATTACACCCACGAACCAGACTCGAACTCAAAGAGGAACTCCTTGATATTGCGAAGTATAATCCAGAAGAATATGGCCGGGTGCTGCAGTGCGCATTCGACATGGACTTGCACCCTGCAGATTGCTTTCACGACGAGAACCGAAGTGGTCTGAGCTCGGAGGCTTACGATAAAGCCATGGATTTTGTGCCTGCGCTCGACAACGTCCGTCTTGACGACTTCTTCGCTAAAACACACTGTGCGGCCACCCTGACTGAGAAGCAGATGGAGGCTCTCCCTGTAGATGTCAGTGGCGACGCTTACGACCTCGTTGACCGATTGAAACAACTGGGTTCACTCGACATCTTGCAAGAAGCAACAGAGCAGTTCTTCGCTAGAGGAGATTTCGCCGAGCGCAGAACTATTTTCCGACAAGCACTCCGCAGAGCGGGACTTTGTACGAGTATAGGCAACTATGCTTTTAGGGAGTTCCAGGCCTGGTTGAAGCGCATCGAGCTTGGTCCACCTGAGTCTGAATCGGAGACAGAGGCTGGTGCACAGGACGCTATGAAAGACGGTATGAATGATATCGAAAAGGCTAAGGCTAAGGCCGAAGCAGACGACAGAGCAGAGGCAGAAGCACAAATTGTGATTGAGTTGGAAACTGCTCTACAGGAGATTCTGAAGCTCAGATATCCACGCACCCAGAAGTTCGGCGCCGCCCAAGCACTGAGACCACCACTTCGCGAGACGGCCGAGCAGAAGCACGAACCCGCAATCCGCAAAGGCGACGCGCCAAAGTCCAGCAAGGGTGCCATCTGGAAACGGTAATCGTGAGGGTGTGGACAGATAACGTGTTCGAGTCCGACCCACTCTGCCGCCAAAGTCACCGACATCCAGATCAACACGGAAAAGAGCATGCCTCTTCCACGAGCACAAAAAGGATTATACGAAATTTGTTATAGCTGAAAGATGAACGAGCTGTGCGAAATTGATACAACAAAGGGACAGAGGAGGTCAAAAAGTCTTTTCGCCGTTGACAACGAGTCAGCCCTCCTCGAGCTTACTGAACGGCACTGTTTGCATTACTTGTCGTGGATAACTGTTGACATCAAGCTCAAGAAGAGCATTGGTACCGGCGAAATGGAAGAGGTGAATTGAAATGGATGGAAGGATGAATCAGTGGATGACGTCCTACCCAAGAAGGGCAGCACTATCAGCAATCACGTTTTGAGCAAAGAACAATCTGGTTAGGGCAAAACTGGAACACAAAGGCAAGAAGCCGAGGATCCATGTCAGAACTGTATCACTATCTACAGCTCCAAGAAGGAATGTGGATCAGTGTGGAGGATGAAAACTAGATATGAGGATGACAGGCGTAACGCACCCTCTACGCGAGGCATAAAGGCGAGTCTGTGAGCGTTTCAGGTCGAGTATCTCCTTGAGACCACTCTCCAACAATAGCACAATAGACAAGTCACGCAATGATTCGTGCGTGTTACGTTTCCTTCCATTCGCAAGTCTATATTGTTATCCAGTAAGCATCGTCGGCCCCCCCTCAGATCAGCCTGTCGGGTGAAGCTGGACGCTGAAGCATACGTAAGTACCGAGATTGAGCTGGCACAACTGCGACTGCGTGGCGAGACTCACCGCGCTTCCAGAATCACCGGCGGCTTCCCAGCGGTTAACCCTTGTATGTCTTCGAGCGACGTGTCCCGTCGCTGCATCGATCTTGTTATTGAGTCTTCGACGCTCCGGATATCCCCCCAAGATGGCGAGAAAGCAGCTGGAATGAGAGTTCGGGATCCACCAGCGCCAGCATGCCGGCACGAGCAGTGCCGATGGGCACACCCTCTTCAACCATACGTTTGATGATAGCTTTGACGCCCGCAGCATGGGCTCGCGTGGCGTCTTGCTGGTCAAGTGCCACGGCAGCCAAGTATAGATGCAGCGCATCGAGCAAGATGTCGCAGTCGACATTCGAGCCTTTCGACCTGAATTCGACCCGAAGAGATGCCGTTCCTCGTTGAAGCAGTTGTAAGCTGTTGAGTGCTGGGTCGATGCCGACATCCTTCGATAGATGACATCCGATATCTGCTAGCAGGCTGTTCATCCGCGATCGGCTCTCCATGCATTCTAGGATCACGTGCTCGGGCGAGCAGCGCTCGATGATGTCCTTCAAGTTGAACTTGCCATCTAGTACGGCGTGGACTTTAGCCCAGAGAGCCGTGTAGTAGACTTCCTTGTAGTACCGGAGAAGACGCATGACAGATGAATTGATCGGCACGCTCGCTGTATCGAAGGGATCAGCTGTGTTGCCGGGTCCCACCGGGATGATGTGGAGTGAAGAAGTAATATGCACGGGATTTGTCTTTGCTGTTCTATGCACGGCAACTTCTAGTCCTTCTAAGTGCGAAGGCGTCCTTCTTGTTAGGGGACCACTAGCTGTGCCCCGGCATGTTTCAGCCGCCACCTTGGTGTTTCGACTACGTCTGGGGCCGCGATGTTCTCTGTTACGTTCGTTGATCTGCTTACGTTCCTGAGGCGTTGAGCGGGCAACGTCGTTCGAACCGGCGTATTTGTTGATGAATGTGACTTTCTTCATGGCGAATCGTCCTCCTCGAAACGTTCTCCAGGCCTGTTTCTGCTGTCCTTATCGTGTGTGAGCCAACAAGCGTGGTTTTCGTAAGCATAACATCCAAGGTCGGGGCTGGATGGGGAGAAAGCAAGCTAGTCAAGCAACGAAGCTGAATCTCATTGTCGCAAAGCGGGAAGTGGAAAGGCAAGCACATGTTGTGGTATAGACTTCGTGACGTACTTATGGTGCTTGCCCACAAAGGACGCCGTGATAGAAGTAACGGTCGAGTGGTGAGAAATAATGGTTGGTTTTGGCAAGTTGCGAGTGCCATGGAGGGAGGCCTCGGTACATGCATTATGTAAGCCAGCTTGGCGAAGTCGGCCAAGTCAACAACCCACTCATCCAATAAACGGGACCAACGCTTGGCTGCTCGTACAACTCGATTAAGAGTGATCAACGGGTCTGAGAGATTGGGTGTGAGCATGTGCGTGGACCGAGGCGACACTCAGCAAGCTACTTGTAGGTACAAGAACATGCGAGAACGTTAAGTTCGAAGCTCGAAGCTCGAAGCAGAATACGACTGAAATGCAGCACCATTCCATTGTTATCAACTATATTCGATCGCATACAGGCTTGAGAAGACTTCAAGAAAGTAATCGCTGTCTGAATACCATAGCTACCATTGGTGAGGCGGTCACACCCCCACCAGGTACAGTCGTGCTTGCCAGGCATAGACGGGTCGAAAACTAGGTCAGCTCAAATTCCGGGATCATACATATTCCTCGAAGGCGGTGGGTTAGTAACATCGGCTATAGTACAGTACGCATCATTGCCTTCGAACCGCCATACGCCGACAGAATCAGATGTCAGCAAGGTGGATTGATTAGGGTTGTCAAGGAGGCCCACACGTGGCATGACTTCTTTCTGGGCGATGTTCTGAATCCTATCGCTACACCAGCTGATGTGCTCCATTCTTTGGCTATACAGGTGGATGATAAGCCTCCAGGCGTGAAGCAGCTGCCGGCTTGGCAAAGTAGTCTAGTTACTTATTTAGGTTTAGGGTGCTCAACCAGCTTTGTCACCCGCTAATGAGCATACGAGTGGTTTGGTAAGCCATGTGCCGAGCTCGGCCTCTGTTTGAACCCGGGGCAGGCGAGTCTGAACAATCTAGTAAAGACTCGGGCTACTAAACGACCCATCAAATTAGCAGCCTCCTTGTCAGCAGTCTATCGCCCCTCTGCTCTGGGTGACTTTCGAATGCACAATGACGAAGACATTATGGTTCACCCATGCATTCAATACAGCTACATGCCGAAGGTGGCCCATATGAGGGCCTTAACTGCTCAACACTGGGCCGTTCAGTCCTCTATAAGACTTGCCTCTTGGCCTTGACAGAAAGAGTCCCTTCACAGAGAAAACAGCAGCAGCAATTTTATACAAGAACGACAAGTCATACCTAGACACAAAATGACACACCAAGCAGCATGGATCAAAGAGAAACATGCCAATCTCGTGGTCGATGAAGCCTCTACTCCAAGTCCGGGTCCAGGCGAATTGCTGGTCAAAGTCAAGATCATTGGCTTCTCTCCACTCGAGGCGAAAATACAAAAGTGAGATGACCCTTCTCCAGCAACCGGGCACAGCTGACCATTCAGGTCCGCTCTTATTCCAATCCCCTATCCCAACATTCTCGGTATGTCCTTCGCTGGCATAGTCGAAAGCGTTGGATCCGACGTGACCGGCTTCAAGCCTGGCGACAGAATTGCGACCGTTCGTGATGGCCCGAAGGCTGCTGATCCTCGTTTTGGAGCCTATCAGCAATACGCTCTCGCATCACAGACCTCGACTACCAAACTCCCCGACAGTGTTACTCTCGATGACGGTGCAGCGTCCATTCTCAATCTTGCTGCTGTCGCCGCTGCCCTGTCAATCTTTATTGGTCTTGACCGTCCATCTCTTGCAAGCAAGATGGAGGCAAATGGTAAGAAGGTCCTGATATACGGCGGTTCTAGCCCCGCCGGTGGTCTTGCTACGAGCTATGCCACTGCAGCCGGATACAAGGTTATTACGACATCATCACCCAAGAACAAAGACTTCGTGCAGTCTCTGGGTGCGTCATCCATCATCGACCACTCCCAGCCTGGTGAAGAGTTGTTGCGCAACATTGGATCTCATGGACCATATGAAGCCATCTTCGACGCTATCGGCCTTCCACCCGTAAACGAACTGCTGGCCGAATACTTACATTCGGTTGGCGGTGGATCGTATTACTCGCTGCTTGGTCCCGATAAGCCCTTGCGAGACGATGTGCAGTGCAAGTTTGCACCTTACAGCTTGTCCCTCGATAAGCCGGAGCACCAAGAATTCAGAACATGGTTCTACACTGAACTAGTGCCGAAGGGACTGCAGATGGGCATCATCGTGCCTACAAGGCCACAATGGATTGATGGTGGGTTGGGCCAGGCGCAGGAAGCCCTCGACCTGATGATTGAGGACAAAGTTAGTGGTAGGAAGCTTTTGATGGATCCGAGCGCTTGATTTGGGTCTACTAGGTGTCTACCACTAGATGAAAAGAAACTCATAACGTCTCCTTGTACCGTCGCGTTCCGCTGGGTCAAAGTGGCCGCCAAACCTACCAAAAATTGTGCTTAAAAGCGGCCACATTGACCGAGTGGAGCGTGACGGTGTATCACACAGCTACACAAATTGAGCGACCATGGCAAAAGCGTCAAAAGTAGCCATCTAGCTAGGTCCTCATCAGTCCGATGTCAACGCCCAGGATTTAACAATATCAGGTCTAAAGCTACGGTGGCAGCAGACCACAGTATGCAATACGGCTTTTACAACCATGTTGCCAAAACAGCCAATACAGATGACCAATCCCATAGATAGACAGGCCTCCTTAGATCGGGTCATGGTCCCGTCAACCCAGACGGGTTCGGCTTTCTGGCCGTAATGAAATGGTAGTTGACGTACAAATGGTTCTTTCTCCTTGAAAGTTCTCTTTTCACGTGCTCAATCAAAACGCGGGTCTCATCGATACCCTTGCCCAGTACTTTCGTGTACAAGGCGAGTGTGTACGCTTCCACCCCTTCTCTCAATGCAGCCAAATGGTATAACCCTATTTCTTTCTGGCCCTTGGCCCATGTACCGATTGGCACCTGATTACGGTCAGCGTCCACAGCAACGGCCTTCGGAAAGACTTACCTGGAAAACTTTGTCTTTCACGTCCACAAATCCAGCCTCCCTCATCCAATCAGCATGCTTATTAGCAATATTAAGGTATTTACCGAACATCGCACTCGCCTCATTCAGCGTCACGTTCCAGTGAGCCGTCCATGGTGGTTCCTGCTCAAGTGCGCTGACCCAGGCCTCGTACTCTTGTATCTCAATATAGCCTCCCGGTTTCAGACTTCGGAAACTTTGACGATAGAATTGTGGCCAGTCCGATATCGAACCGCACAGGCTCCGACCGTGAATCAAGTCCAAAGGTTCAAATTCCCAGCCTGATTCAGCATCATCGACGTAAAAGTGGCAATTTGGTGGAACCCAAGATGGCTGTATCGGACTCAGATCTGTCGCAAGAACTTGTGCTTCCGGGTAAACATCTGCAATGTCGATAGCCCATATTCCTGTTCCGGTGCCGACATCTAGTATACGCTGTGGCTCATGGATATCGCTGAGCAGCAAAGCTCCCCCCAGGATCAATCGCCAGATGTGGTGCAAGAGATCCATTCTGGCTTGTTCCTCTTCATCGTTTGGCAGAGGGTATTCTCCTGCACGGAAAGCATGGTACCGCCGGCCATTTTCGTACGTGTAATCTTCCACGGATGATTTCAGTGATGTGCTCGTTGTACTTTCGTTGTCCTCAACGCCAGAATCGTGGTCATCGTCGTGGTCATCGTCCACCTGCGTTAGTCGGATTTAGATCGATTACATCTCTGCATAGCAAGCATACCTCTGCGGCAAGAGTATTGTTGGCGGCCATAAATGCGTTACTAGAATATCCTCATAGCCAAAAGTGTGGAAGGTAAGTACTGAATAGCCTGATCTCTAAACACCAAGGTTATATCGAGTCCCAGAACCCTCGCTTGCACGGACACATCGGGTTCCCCGCGTCCATTATCCATGCCACGCGTGGGAGCCAAGCTACAGTAGCACACTGGCGTGTGGCATGATATCTTCGCGCGGGTACGGACCGGACGAGCTATCGATGCATGACTCAGCATATGGAACCTGCTAAGAAGCCTTGTAATTGGCTTCTCATGCTGCTCTAGGCACAGCTTTAGACTCTACTCGCTGCTTCAGTGCCTTCAATTGTTGAACCACGGCGCGGGGCGTCGGAAGCAAGAAGCGGCGCGCTCGTGTTTTGCGTTAGTCCAGGGCTATCCGCTTCGGCAGCAGCAACTACGTTCGCTTAGCATAGGCTTGAGGGGTATCACAACCAGGCGATCCTAGCTACTAGGAAGTCCTTTTGTTAAATGTCTGGCTTTGCTCGATACTTTGAGCTTGGGTCTCATACGCCACGCCAACACTTCGTGTGACAGTCAAAATGTACTCACTCTTTAGTCTTGCTTTCGCAGCATTTGGCGTATATCTCTTAGCGTTATCAGTATACAGACTGTACTTGAGTCCTTTGGCCAAATTCCCTGGACCCAAACTAGCCGCTTTGACCCGCTGGTACGAGTTCTATTTCGAGGTCATCAAACGAGGACAATTTACGTTCCACATTTCAGACTTACACAAAAAATACGGTAGAATTCATAACCTCTGGTCTTTTCACTTCGTCCTGTGACTGACCTTATTCTATAGGTCCCATCGTGCGAATCACGCCGCACGAGCTGCACGTCGCCGATTCTAAATTCTGGGGCACATTGTATGGTCCTGGTCGTACAGACAAGTACGATGTCCTTCAACAACGCCAGAATATCCCGCGTTCTATATTCGCAACACCAGAAAGCGATCTGCATAGACTCCGCAAGGCTCCCTTGCTACCGCTTTTCTCAAAGCAACGCATCTCCGAATTTCAGCCTGTGATTCGTGAGAAGCTGGATATCCTTTGCTCCAAAATCGACGAATATGTCCAGAGCGGGAAAAGCTTCAAGATCGATCGCGCTCTGTCAGCCTTTTCGGGAGATGTCATCACCACATACGTCTTCGGCCAGGCATACAACCACCTCCAATCGCCAGACTTTAAGGAGACTTTTCACGAGCCGTTCATGGCGGCCAGTGAAGCTGGACACCTTGCAAATCAGTTTCATTGGCTTTGGAAGGTGGTTGGAAGTCTGCCAGACAGCGTAGGGATGGCGATTCAGCCCCTGGTAGTGCCGGTCATTCTTCTTGCAAGGGTGAGTACTCTTTCTGCGCACGCCATACCTTCTGACCCAGAACAATAGGACTTCTCAGCCAAACTCGATGCCATACAAGCCGGCACCGCAAAAGAGAATCCTGACCACCCAACTATTCTGTACGAGCTTCTTCGAAGCGATCTGCCACCGTCAGAAAAGACTACCAGCCGCTTGACCCAAGAGGCCCAACTTCTAGTTGCTGCTGGTCTCACCACCACCTCGTGGGTTATGTCCGTGACGGCCTTCTACATCATCCGGAACAAGTCCATATACACGAGACTTCGCTCTGAACTCGACACTGCTATCCCCGACTCCACAAAGCCGCTTTCGTTGCAGACAGTAGAGAAGCTTCATTTCCTCAACGCCTGTATTCGAGAGGGCCTGCGCTTGGGGTACGGTGTATCTGCGCGAAGTCCTCGACTGTGGCCTAAATCATTACAGTACGCGGGCTGGACGATACCTCCACGAACTCCCGTGTCATGCACGATCGTCGATCACAACCACAATGAGGAGGTCTTTCCTGACAGCTGGACATTCAAACCGGACCGTTGGCTCGACCCCTCCATGGAGCAGTGGTTCTTTAGTTTTGGTAAGGGCAGTCGAGGCTGTCTAGGCGTCAAGTAGGTCGTCTTTGAAACTTGAATCTGCGATCTAGGAGGTCTTTCTGACACGTACAGCCTTGCTATGGCGGAAATGCACATGTGCTTGTCCACGTTATTTAGGAGGTATCAATTTGAGTTGTTCGAGACGGATGAAAGCGATGTCAAACTGGCGCATGACTTCTTCTTGATAAGCCCCAAGTTGGACTCACAGGGTGTGAGGGTCACCGTCCAAGAGGCGGAGCGCTTGCTGGACTAGCTTCGATAAGGACAGCTAATGGGGTGCGACTCATTGTCGAATTCTTATTCGTTGTCATTATGCTAAGGTAAGGTACACATCCAGAAGCGCCTGAAGCTGGGTGTGCATAGTATGTATAGACATTAGGTAAAGCGATGGAAGAAGCGTAAGGAGGGAAGTGAGCCAGATGCAGATTTGCGGCGTCTTTATCCCAACAAGCGAACGTGCAGCAGTCCTCACCACCTGCTGACCAAGCCGGTCTTGGCACACTTCGTCTCACTCATCTGTATTCGCTTTGTATTGTCTATGTCTAGCTCGTTTCCACCTTACTTTCAGCATTGAAATCCCCAGTTCAGTGCTGAATCAGCATCTCAGCCCACTTCTGGCTGCTTGACAGAGTTTTTGTTCATGGATAGATTCAAACGCACCAACGCTTTACTTCTGCTATGGCTGGCCAGATGGAGCCTCGTGTGTGACAGTCTGTCGCACCCAGGCTACTCTCCCTCAAATTCTGCATCGTCGTTCCCGATCTACTCGGAATTGGTGGTAGCTCGAAGCCAATGCACTTAGCAGCCTACAACTTCTCCTCCCTAACAAAGGACCTCAATGGTATCTTCAACCACGAGGACATCACCAAGACCATATCTATTGGCCATGGTTGGAGCTCATTAGTCGCCCAACGCGTCTGTCTCCACGCCCCAGCATGTGTCGCTGGGCTAAACATGCTCAACGTCGCATGCAATACCCCTCTAGACCAGCCATTCGTTCTTGACGGCTTGAATGACCTGGCTGCCCAGGTCTACGGGTACTTCCTCACCTTCGATGAAGGCACAAGGCTGATGTCCGAGAATCCTGAGAGACTCTGGGACATCTTGCAAAGCGCGAACGCGAATGGAAACTGGACAAAGAAGATGTTCACAGAAGAGGACGCTCTACGTTACCAGATCTTCGACTCCAGTCCCATACCCCTCAAGGAGTACGCTAAGAACGAGAAGCTCAAGGGTCAAATCGTGGATAGGATCACACGCGATGGTTTCGAGACCTGGCAGGCGTACTACCTTGCTCGAAAGGACAATGTACAGTTTGAAGCTGAGAAAGTGGGTGTGCGGCGAGATCGCAGCAGGGTCGACCTACCTGTGCTGTACGTCGGTTGCTCCTGTTACTTGGTGGCTGGACCTGAGAGTATCAATGCTGCGAAACTCGCTGGACTGCTGCCGGATTTGGAGGAGGTGTTGGTTGAGAGCGGGCATTGGTGTATGTTTGAGAAGCCAGAGGAGGTCAATAAGACCATCAGAGGGTTTCTGGAGAACAGATTTTGGGCCTCGGTGGTGACTGTTCGTGTGCAGTGTCTAGGTTTCCCCATCACAATCGAATGGTTAGATTGAACAGCTCAATTTCATGCAACAGGTTCCAGGGTCGCGCTTTCCTCATGTACACCACAAGATGCAGCCGCAGCAACCAGGCAGATCTGCACATGTGTATTTGCCTATCACCTAGCTATATGTCCCTCATACCGCCCTGTCCTATTTCCCGATGAAAACCATGCTTCCTAGGCCATGCTTCTGTCAGGACAAACGACACTTTTCCACATCTCATTATCAAACCCAGGTCCCAATCGTCGGCCTATGCTCCTCAACTAGCAGCTAGTCCAGCTACTTCAATATCCGCAATGAGACACAAACAATAATGCTACTGAGCGCAGTACTGATAACACAATCTTTCGCGACAAATTGATCAACAGGATTCTATCCTCAGAGTCGAAGCCTTCGAGGAGATTCAATTCAGATACAAGCAACGTCGGCATTTGCTCGGGAGATCCAGAACTGCGATTCCAAACGTCGACCTCGGTACAATCTAAAGTTTGGCTAGGCACGGTCTAGCAGTCCCGCCTATTGCCAGCATCCCGGGCTGTCGAGCTATCGGATCGCTAACCCTCTGACGCTGAGTGTGACAAGCAGTGGGAAGAAGTTCTGATTGTCTTTGGATACGACCGGCCTCCGCAACTGACCTCACGTGAGATGCTATACGGATTCTACACCTGAGAATGCATGAAGATGCACCTCTTCTCGTCAGCCACCGACGCACCTGCAGTGACCCAGAAAACTCCACCAGCGTGGCATTTGTGGGGAACAGCACGATGCCAACTTACCCCAGGCGCGATCTCATCGTTCACAACCAATGGCACCCGCCCGGGCGAAGGACTAGTGTCTAGAAAGTCGTCAGAGGTAATCCCAGCTTACCTCGTGGCCTTGCTGTTAGCTCGGCTTACATCGTGGCAGCTTTTATTGACTCGGAGACGAAGGATCCTGCTTTGTTATCTTCGTCATTCCTCGCGTCGCCTTTGGCATAGAAACCATCGTTTTGCTTTCTCTCCTGCGTTCTGTGCTACGAGAGGATACTAAGTTGCCGCAGACCTATCTCCCGGTGCTTTTGACAACGTACGCCCGCACTGGCCAAAGATGCCTTTCGTACCGCCCGAATGGGTACCAGAATGTCCGGAAGTACCTGACACGGTCTCGATCACGGATTTCATGTTCGACGAGGAACATGGCCGAGCCCCATACTCGAGCTCCAGAGATGCCTACGTCGACGGCATCACGGGCAAGGCGATCAGTGCGCGACAGCAGAAGGAGGATTGCGGGTATGCTGCCAGAGCACTAGCAAAAGAGCTTGGGTGGAAGGTCAACGAGGGTACAGAATACGATAAAGTCTGTGGTGTTTTCGCTCTCAATACTATCGATGTGATGACTTTAAATTGGGCTGTACATCGGTTGAACGGTATCTCGTCGCCAGCAAATGCAGCATATAGTGCTGATGAATTACGGCATCAACTTGCAAATGCCGAAGCAAAAGCACTTTTCACCGTGATGCCTCTTCTAGACGTTGCCCTTGCGGGCGCGAAGAAAGCTGGCATAGACCGGTCCAGGATCTACTTATTACCTATGCCTGGTGACGACGAATCGAAATATCCCAAGGATCTCAAGACATTCCCACAGTTGCTCGAAGCAGGCAAGAAGCTACCAGAACTCGATCCTCTGAAGTGGGAGAAGGGACAAGGCGCTCGACAGACTGCTTTCCTCTGCTACAGCTCTGGCACATCAGGTCTGCCCAAGGGTGTTATGATCTCCCACAGGAATGTGATCGCCAATACCCTACAGATAAAGGCGTACGATAGTGGCAATAGAGCGAAGCAGGGTAAAGATTACCGTGAGGCCGCACTAGGTTTGCTTCCGCAGTCACATATCTATGGCCTGATTGTGATCTGCCACTGTAGCACCTACCTAGGAGACAACGTCATCGTTCTGCCGAAATTCGAGATCAACAGCTACCTGAACAGCATACAGAAGTACAAAATCAACACACTATACATCGTGCCTCCGATCATCATCAACATGGTGAAACAGAAGGACGTATGCGCCAAATTTGACCTCAGCTCCGTCAAAGCTGTATTCACAGGTGCAGCGCCGCTGGGAGCAGAAACCGCCGAGGCGCTCAACGAGCAGTACCCGGAGTGGCGCATTCGACAGGGCTACGGCCTGACCGAGACCTGTACAGTCGTGTGTTCTTCGAACCCGGAGGACATTTGGTTCGGCTCTTCTGGCTCACTGCTACCAGGGTACAAGGCTAAGGTCATGACGATCGAGGGTAATGAGATCACGGGGTACGATCAGCCCGGCGAGCTTCTTGTCAGCTCACCTTCCATCGTGCTTGGATATCTTAAGAACGAGGAAGCGACGCGAGATACTTTCGTTGATATGGAGGATGGAAGATACATGCGCACGGGTGACGAGGTAGTGTTCAAGAAAGCGCCATCCGGGAACGAGCACGTGTGGATTGTGGACAGGATAAAAGAGCTCATCAAGGTTAAGGTAAGCATATTTACCAAGCGACTCGCACTGCACCGAACATACTAACGGAATCACAGGGCCTCCAAGTCGCACCCGCAGAACTCGAATCGACCCTCCTAACCCACCCCGCAGTCGCGGACTGCGCCGTCATCCCAGTACCCGACGACGCAGCAGGCGAGCTCCCGAAGGCATACGTCGTCAAATCGAACAGCATTGGCATCGAGGAAAGCGATGTGATGGTCAAGAGAGATATACAAAAGTTCATTGAGAAAGAAAAGGCAAGACACAAGTGGTTGAAGGGAGGTGTAGAGTTTATTGACGTTATACCCAAGTCGCCCAGTGGTAAGATTCTGCGGAGGCTGTTGAGGGATAAAGAGAAGGCTGCGAGGCAGAAGAAGGGGGCTAAGCTGTAGGTCAGCTTGGAGAGTTTGAATGTGCTTGGTCTGTGTGCATCACTGTGCTAGATCGGTTCTTGCTTCCTAGGGTACGTGCCATGTACAGCTGCATATAGCCTTCCGCGAGAAGCAAGTTGCTTCATGTAGATAACCATTCATCTCTTCATCGAGATGTCAGTGCCTTCATCTTCATCTCGTGCTTCCCGAAGCAGGGCTCCAGACAGTTATCACACACATCTCGCCATTGACGCTAACAGCAGCTTGCACTAACACTAACACTAACACTGACAGGTGAGGTGAGGTGAGGTGTTAGAAGACTCAAGTGGGACGGGATGGAATGGGTCAGACAGAGCATCGAATGGATAAGGATCTCCACTTCGAACGGAAGAGACCGGATCGGGGATGATGTGCTGCGCTGCTGGTATTGCGTTGCTATTGACTTGACTTGACTTAACTTGGCTTGTCTTGTGGTTCTACATTTATCGATGGCTGTCTTGTGTAGACGACTTTGCCAATGCCGACTGGACTGTTTGCAAGCGCAACACTTTTCATGATGTACAAGCTTCTCCTACATAGGACCCATCACTCGTGAACGCCATTCACCTTCACCAAGTAGCTAAGCTAGGTAAGAAGGCATCATACCAGTGATGGCCTCAAATGTTGACCAACAGTCTTTGTTGGCTCTTCTTCACATCAGGCGCCCTAAGCCATAATCCCCCTCAGATTCGCGCCGAAGTCTCCCTCCTTCGCCGCAATCTCGAAGTAGCCGTAAATGATAGTGACAGCAAGTAGGATACCGGTGCCGGAGCCCAAAGCGCCCAGCATGTCAGAGCAGATGGATAGCGCGCCGATGCAAGCACCACCGAATGCGGCGGCAGTGGGGATGACCCTCTTGAGTTCCTTGTACATACTCTGTTCACGATGACCGGCCATAACGAGTCCCTGATCCTTGAGCTGCTTGGCGACGTCTCGTGGGGCGGAACCAGAGACCTCGATCCATGTCTTGCTGAAGATGGCGCATGTGACGATAATGAAGGTAGCGTAGATGACGGTGTGGATCGGGTCGAGGAGTGCCTCGGTGATGTTGTGGGGAGGAGACATGTAGTAGGCGATACCCGAGCTGGCGTATAGCTGTGCGGAACCTTCTTTTGGCTCCCACTGGCCGATCATTCGGACTAGGAGGTTGTCAGGGAAGCGGTTCCAGAGCATCTGGCTGATCATGAAGATGTTGGATGCCAGGGCGGATTGCAGCATGATGGGCATGTTTGAGGTGTAGAAGAGGCGAATTGGGTAGCTGCCGCGCATGCCTCGTTGTCTGGAACTCTTGACGGGGATCTCGACGCGGAAGCCTTGGAGGTAGATGACTGCTGCGAAGACAGCGACTGTGCTGAGCAGGTTCATGATGTTGGGGAGATGTGGACGGTAGAATGCCTCTTTCAGAGCCCTTGTCTTGTCTGGCCAGGTGACGAGAAGGTGGAAAAGAGCAATGACTGCGCCCTCAAATTCTTTGCCACGGCCAGTGTCGATTGTGGTTGGGGAGAAAGCGCGCCAGACGATCGACTCGCAGATGCCGGTAGCGATAAACAGGGAGATACCGGAGCCGAGACCATAACCCTTCTGCAGGAGCTCATCGAGGAGGATGACGACTAAACCAGCAACTACCAACTGGACGATCAAAAGGAGGCAGATACCGGCACCGAGGTCGGAGGGCTGGCCGTAGAGCCCCGTCAGGACGAAAACGCAGGCTTGACCGAAAGAGAGGATGATGGCAAAGAGCTTCTGGGCGGTTTGATACAGTTCCCGGTCGGATTTGAGGTCGAGGTTGACGTCGATCAAGTGCGTGCCAGCAAGGAGCTGGGCTGGTCAGTATTAATGTTATCTGATTCATCGTGTCCTGCGCGTACCTGGAAGACCATGCCTGAGGAGATGATGGGAGTCGTTCCCAGCTCCATCAATGTACCCCTGTTACTGGCCAACATCATACGTAGCCAGTAGATTGGGTCGGAGGTGTCTGATGAGACGATGCCATACAGAGGCATCTGGCTCATGACCAAGAAGATGAGGAGTGTGCACTATGAAACTGTCAACCAGCTGCTTCCTCATACTGCTTGCTTGGTGCTCTTACTCCTGTCCACATCAACTTCTGATTGAATGGGATTTTGGATTCAGGTGCTGCCACCTCGGGGAGGAGGGGCGTAAAGGGTTTAATGAGATCGAGGAATCGGACTGCGACACGTTAGCTGTGCTCGCTTGGACTGCTTCGATGGTGAACCTACGGCCACTCATGATTGCTGCAGGCGCCTGCCTTCAGGTATCAGGTGGAAGAAGCGGATGGAGAAGTAAAGGTTGTGATGTGAAGCATACACAGGGGATGTCTTTCTAGAATATCTAAAGGCGAAGCTCTTTTGGAGATGGTCCAGCAACACCGTGGCTTCACACGACCGGTGCCAAGCAGACCAGTCGAACCATTGAAGCGTGTCACTTCTACGGTCATGCCTTTGCCCTAATGTGCACTTGTCGAGCGGAAAGGGGTTGCACGTACTAGTCAAGCTCCGCAAAGCAAGTCTTCTCACGAACAGGCAATACTTGGTGCTGCACCATGTACTAGACGTCTGGCGTTTCCTGTCTACAGTACACTGACTGGCCGATCTAGATAAAATCGGCATTTTTCGAAACAACGTGCTTCTCGCGCATGTGGTCGGGGGTTAGAGAATCATTTGCGCACTGACATCCTCCCCAGAGACAATGCAAGGTGTTCAATCGCCCTCACTTTTAGTGGCACGATATTTACTCTCGTCATTCATTTAGGGATAGGATACTGCGGTTCTCCCACACCTTCAGTCCTACCTGTTTGTCAGGGGTCCCAAGGCCCACGATCGATCCCACAACTCGTTCAAAGGGCACTGCCTGGACACAGAAGCAACACTCTGCTTTCCTAAAAAAGGGCTGATATCACTAAGGAATTCGTCTGCCACAAAAGGACATTGTTTTGCAAAAGCAACCCTTCTGCACCCCCATGCGCGATATGGGGTATCACCAAAGCACACTACATGACCCTGACAAAAAGTTCGTGTCATAACATTGACGCCCAGACCTCCACCGCTTCATTCTTGCATAATCGCATCTTCATCATTCTACTCTATCATGGCTAATTTCACTTCTTGATAGAGCCTTTGATCTCATGTGGAGCCTAGCTTCTGCTCAGTGCTCTCCATGATGGATCCTGTGTTGCCCTCTGCCGGACCCTCATCCAGCTTTCCCATCGACATCTCCATAAGAGCGCCTGCTGCATCCTCCCGCGGGCCTTCACTTACCTTCTGTTCCGTCTCTTTGGCCTTCTCCTTGCGTTCCTCGTCTAACAATGGGATTTTCTCGATATCCCCGTCCTTGCCATCACCGATCGTCGTCATATCCTGCGACGGAGTCATCGACCCTGGCGAACCTTGTAGTCGGGCCATATCCTTCTTCATCTGTTCCAACTCTTTCTGGAATTTCTTACCAAAGACGTCCATATAGTAGTTTGCTCCATTCCAGACACTCCAGCTGAACACGATCATCAGGAAAGCTGCACTAGCCCAACGAGACCAGAACCAGATCGGGCAGGGTACAATGGTGAGGATAGCATAGGAATATTGGATCAACATGAACGCTGGCTCTTGAAGAGCATTGGGCAGGCCGAGAACGACTCTGCCAATCCAGGTTTTGGCGTAAGACTTGCGAAGCCAAGTGAAAGACGTCGGGCGGCCGGCTGCGATCTCTTCGCGGCGGCGGACAGTGATAAGAAAGTGATAGAACAGTTGCCATACAGCGTATGGTAGGGTGGCCCAAGTCAGCATATCGAGGAGGCTGTAATGCTCTGGACTAGACGGGGCCGAATACTTGATGTTGTAGATCGCTGGAAAGCGAGTGGAGAGGATCTCGGAGGGTGTCAGGTGGACTAGGCAGTGGAGTGTAACAGGCGGCATGACGTGGATGAAGAGTGAGGTTACTTTGTCTAGAGAGTGGAAGACGAGGCTGTTCCTCCACATGACGATAGCGACCGCGTTGTTGCCGTAGGCGAGGCAGTAGGTCGAGATGAAGAGCCTTTTGGAGCGTGGGAAGAGCCAGATGGTCAAGAGGGCGAGGGCGTTGACAAAGTAGCAGAGGTCGGCCAGAAAATAGTGGTAGCCTTTACTATGGTAAGTGTAGAAGCGGATAGGCATGAAATAGGCGAATTGCACGGTGAACCACCAGTAGAAGCGCTCAGGCATGGCTCCCATCAAATAGCCGGAGATGAAGATGTTGAGGACGGCGGAGATGAAGGAGATCTTCTCGCGGGTGGTGATGGTCACCGTTTCTGTCCATCGCTTGTTGACATTGTCGATGGACCTCTTCATGCGCCTGCGGTATTTGGCCAGCTGCTCTTCACCGGTGGGGACTCTCTTGCGCAACTCTGCGACGGCCTTCTGGGTTTTGGTGCCCTGTGACTTGATCTTCTCCTGCTGTCGAGCCAGTTTCTGCCTTTGGGCGGCAATTGCCAATTGCCATTTCTCGAGTTTGGTGGGGAGAGCCAGGTTGTCGAAGATGTCGAAGATGGTCAGCTTGTCGATGGGAGTCTCGTCCCCCATATCATGCATGTCGTTGTTGAAGTAAGAGGATGAGTTTCTCGACAAGACCGAAGGGCTGGCTGGTGTCGAGGACATCCAGCCTGGCGTCAAGGGCTCATTGTAACTGCTCGTGTCTGCCGATTCAGCGGTTAAAGTTGGTGAGAGAACATCGGCGGCGGCAGCTTTCTCGTCGAGAGCGGCAGGTTCAGACTTTGTCCTTGCGAGACTGGCTGGTTCGGACATGATGTTGAGCTTGCTCTTGCTACCAACGACCACTGACTGTCTTCTCGTCAGTCAAGGCTCATCAGGAAATGCTCCCGGGATTCCCAACAACCAGTAGAAGGCGGATGATGCAGTGTATTAGTTAGTACTGCGATGGGACGTCTGAAGTACGGTGTCAGCAGGCAGATCAAATCACTGTCACCGGCATGGGTGTTGCAAACTTGGTGGCAGGTGTGCCCCGGAACTGGGGATTGCGCACGTTGACTGTAGGGAAAATAGGACTGGTCGTGATGCTTGTTGACAAGTTGACATCATCGCACCTGCCTTCCCCAGACTGCCTGAACCACATCACATGACTTCACTCGCAGCCAGAAACGCGTGCTTCTGGCGCCCCTCCGAGGTTGCGACGCGTTGACGCGCGATTGCTAAGACTCCATCATCTTCAATTCGTACGGCGCATGGCCGCGCTGTCGACCCTTCACATACTCAAAGATCGAGGGGATCTATAATTCGCCGCCGTCAAAATGGGCAAGCTCATACGTCTCGAGCTCTTCAGTGCGTATCCCCACCCTCACGACCACGACCGCTGGCGGCAACATACTAATGGTGATAGACTTCAAATCATACAAAGGTCACCACACGTTACTGTTTGGCGATGCCTACTTCACCTCCATTATCGGCCCTAATGGCTCCGGCAAGTCCAACTCGATGGATGCCATCTCCTTCGTGCTCGGCATCAAATCTGCGCATTTACGATCCCAACATCTGAGAGAGTTGATTTACAGAGGAAGAGTCATCAAAAAGTCGATTGCGGCTGGTGATAGGCAGACCGCTGGCCAGGAAGAAGTAGAAGAAGAAGAAAGCACTCAGACAAGCACTCAAGGCAATGATCCAAAGTCCGCCTGGGTCATGGCCGTGTTTGAGGACGATGCAGGCGAGACCCAGAAGTGGAAGCGCTCTATCACCACTGCTGGCGTGTCCGAGTACAGAATCAACGATAGACTCGTCACATCTCACCAGTACAATGAGGCCATGGAGACCGAGAACATCCTGATTAAAGCTCGAAATTTCCTGGTTTTCCAGGGTGACGTCGAGGCAATTGCTATACAAAAGCCGCAGGATCTGACACGACTCATCGAGCAGGTCTCTGGCAGCTTGGAATACAAACCAGACTACGACCGGCTCAAAGCTGAACAAGACGAAGCCAATGATCAGCAGAGTCTCCAGGTCAACCGACGCCGCGGTATCAATGCTGAGATCCGCCAGTATAAAGAGCAAAAGGACGAAGCTGACAAGTTCTTGAAGAAGACCGAGGAGAGAGATGATGCCATTGCCACCCATATTCTGTGGAAGCTGTACCATCTGCAGCAAGACATTGAGCATTCCAGTGCCGAGATCCAGAAGCACCAAAACGACCTCAAAGAGTTTCAACGTGGAATCGAGAAGTTCAACAAGGCTTTCGAGGCTGCAAAGAAGGAATATACCGAAGCTGGTCGAGACGTCTCAAAGGCCGAAAAAGCCATCAAAGCGAAAGAGAAGGAGATTGAAGATGAAGATACAAAGCTTGTCCCCATCGACGAACAAATCAACCTGTCCACAAAGCAATTGACCAAATACACGAATCGCATCCAAGCAATTCAAAAAGAAAGACAAGCTCAGGCTGATCAGGTCGATTCTCTGCAGAAGGACCTTAGGACGGTAGAAAGAGCCGAAACCCAATGGCAGGCTGAATGGCAACAGACAGCTGGCCGACAGGGCGGTCAGCTGAGTGATGCTGATCTGAGAGAGCTCAACAGACTGAGAGAAGAAGTTGGAAAGAGAGCTTCTGCTGATCAAAGCAGAGTTGCCGCCTTGCAGAGTGAGCGAGGTCCCCAGGAAGCGACTTACAACAACCTCAAGAACAATGTTGATAGTCAAGACTTCAGGCTTCGAGCTCTCGAAGGTGATAAAGCCCAGGTTGACGAAAGAAAGACAACTTTGTCAGAGACAGCTACGCAACTGCAGCAAGAGATCGACGAGAAGCGTAGGAAGCTTACCACTTTGAGCTCCCAACGCCTGCAGACGGCAAGACAGCGGACTGAGCTCGACGAGAAGCTGGCCGAGGTTGCTAGGAAACTCCTCGAGGCAGATGATGGTCGACGAGCAAGCGAGAAAGAGGTCCGTATCAGAGAGACGATAGCTACACTCAAGCGAACATATCCTGGCGTCAAGGGTCGCCTGCACGAACTTTGCAAGCCAAAGCAGAAAAAGTTCAGCGAAGCTGTCAGCACTGTGCTAGGTCGTCATTTCGATTCTGTCATTGTGGACACAGAGGCCACCGCAAAGCAATGCATCGAGTATCTGAGGGATCAGCGAGCTGGCCAGGCCACCTTCATCCCTCTAGACACCATTCAGGTCAAGGCTATCAACTCGAGCTTGAAAGGCTCAGATCCAGGCGTGAAATTAGCAATAGACACCATCGATTACGACAATGCCATATCTCGCGCGGTCTCTTATGCTTGTGGGAACGCTATCGTTTGCGACACGCTTGATATTGCAAAGAGAATGGTCTATAACAAAGGTGTTGACGCCAAAGCAGTAACACTTGACGGCACTGTCATACACAAAGGAGGTCTCATTACCGGCGGTCGAGGGAAAGACCAGAACACCCGCAGATGGGACGACGCGGAAGTTGACAAGCTGAACAAGCTGAAAGATCAACTGCTGGAGAGGTTCAATGCTCTGCCGCAAGATCGTGTACAAGTCACAGAGGAACAGACCTTGCAGAATGAGCTTTCTGGTCTAGAAAGCCAGCTCAGATATGCACAAGATGAAATTGAGGCCCTGAATAGGAACATCGAAAGCAAACAGAGCGAGATCAACAACCTTCGAAGACAGCTCAATGCCGACCGTCCCAAGCTTGGCCAAGAGAGAGCTAAGCTCGAGGAGATAGACCAGGACATTGAAGACCACTCAAGCACTGTCCGTGATGTGGAAGACGAGGTTTTCCAAGCCTTCTGTGAACGTCTTGGCTTCGATAGCATTCGCGACTACGAAGCTCGTCAAGGTTCACTACAACAAGCAGCAGCACAGAAAAAAGTGGAGTTCATCACACAGAAGGGCAGAATTGAGGGGCAGCTCAACTACGAGAAGACCAGACTACAATCTACCGACGACCGTATCCAAGCACTACAAGATAAGCACCAACGTGATCGACAGACAATCGATGAGCTGAACGAGCAAAAGCAAGGCCTGCAAGATGATCTTGAAACGATGAAGGACGAACTCGACCAACTGAATGCTCAGCTTGAACAGCGGAAAGAAACCCATCAGGCTTCAGCTGACAAATTGAACAAGGCCAAAGCGGAAGTGCAGAAGCGAAGCAAGAACATGGAAGCATCGTTCAAGGCACTCAGTGGCCTGGAAGGAGAAGTCAAACGACACGCAGCAAGCAGGTATACTCTGCTCCGTCGCTGCAAGATTGATGACATCCAGATTCCACTTGCCGAAGGTTCAGCGTCGCTGGAACAATTGCCAATCAATGACTTGCCGCTAACTTCCCGAGACGATTCAGATAGTATGGATGGCGACGGCGACGACGAGGACGACACAGCAGCATCAGCACTTCAGGGTCCTCAGGTCTCTGACTACGGCATCGAGGTGGACTTCAGCGACCTAGACGATGATCTCAAAGAAGACTCCACTCCGACAGCGGACACTCAACTACAGGAAGCCATCGAAAAGCTGAACGCTCAGCTCTCAAAGATGACGCCTAATTCGCATGCGGGTACTCGTCTACAAGCCTCGGAGGGTCGTCTGCGGGATACTGATGCAGAATACCGAGCCATCCATGATCGCTATGCCACACTCAGTAAAGAGTACAATTCGGTGAAGCGGAAACGAAATGACCTTTTCCTCAAAGCCTACAACCATATCTCAGAACAGATCGAGCCAATATACTCGAACTTGACGAGGTCTTCCGAGTTCCCAGCCGGTGGTCGTGCTTTCTTGTCCGCAGATGAAGACGAGCCTTACCTTGCTGGTGTCAACTACCATACCATGCCGCCTGCGAAGCGTTTCAGAGACATGGAGCATTTGTCTGGTGGCGAGAAGACCATGGCTGCGTTGGCACTTCTCTTCGCGATTCACTCCTATCAACCATCGCCCTTCTTCGTGCTGGACGAGGTGGATGCTGCGCTGGACAATGCCAATGTCCAGAAGTTGGTAACGTACGTCAGGAACCATGCTGGACCAGGCATGCAGTTCATCGTTATTTCCCTGAAGACCGGCTTCTTCCAGGGCAGCGAAGCTCTAGTGGGCGTCTATCGTGATCAGAGTGCCAATTCAAGTAAGAGCTTGACTTTAGACCTCAGAAAGTACTCGTAGCTGTTAGATGGCACAGGATCAGACGTTTTCAGTGTGAGCTATAGCCAACCGAGCGAGTCACATGAACGATCTATCACGAGGACACTGCGCATCGAGCTGTGGTAGATAGTGCAACTGCGCGGTCGCTGAATAATATCGGAGCTTTCATCAATGTGAATATGGCAGAGAAAAGGGCAGTAGTGCACATTGGTCACGTGATCGATGGGCGGGAAAGGGGGGTTGGAGATCGATGTTGCAGATTTGCAACCCATCAGCGCTCTCACACATTATGCGAAATGGAAGCCCATCAAACGGACTTGCCGTTCTGTTGTGAGAATGCATGCTCGACATCGTTGGTGGATAGATGGATTGTCCTGTTTGCCAGTGAACGCCGCTATCAAACAGACTGATCGCTCAGAGTTCTTAACCGTTCCTGTTTCTTCTAGCAGTAGTAACTTCGTCTGATCTTGCCAGTGCATCAACAAATATCAAATATTGTAACATCAAGACCCTCTCAGTGCAGGTTTTCTGCCTGATGAACCGATCTGTCGGGGTTCATTTTTCACTATGATACCATCAGCCCCCTTCGACACCCTTTCACTTGTGGTGAAAGTTCACAGCTCCGCCATGGCCTCCGATCGATTGTCGGTCACAGAAAATATGTCGAATATCACGATCATTTGCCCCACATGACCTTACGGTTGCGACTTCCTTCTTCTTGACCAGGCGTCTTCCTCTTTCCCACTTCTTACCTCTCCCCGTCCTTCGAAGATTCGCAGTCGCTTCCAGAGTCTATCGACCAGGTCATCCACACTTGGGATCTTTGCTTCGTCTCCTCCAAAGTATTGCGCAGACCACAATTGACTCGTCTGACTCTTCCTCTTACTCATACTTTGCGACCTGCAATTTCTCACAACCCGCAGCTTATCATTTGTTGTGCGCAGTAGGTGTTGGTATGTACTTAGAATACTTGAATCGGACTCTGACTTGTCTGACCTTCGCAGGACACCTGAACATTGGTGTCGTCTCGAAGCACAAGCTGCAAGAAGCGCTCAGAAGGCTTACCTTCATAACAAAATATCATCTCCATCAAACAGTCGTCAAGTTCTCAGAGAACGTTTCTCACCTTTCTTTGTCAAAATGCGTTTCCCAACGTGAGTGCTCACTTACCTCCTAGACAGGCCTTCATACAGAAACGATGCTGACATCTGATGCCGTAGACATTTGCGGCAGATGCCAATGTCCTCCTCCCTCAGATATGCTCTTGCGCAACCTGACTTGAGAAATCTGTCCATGGTCAACCGACGATCTCATGTCGCCATGAGAAGCACAACCAAAGCTGCTATGAGTAGCATGTTTTCACCCTCGGCATCATTCCCACGCCAAGAAAAGTTGTATGTCAACACTGTGCCCGGGAATCCTACAGAGGTGCACCGTATTGGGTGGTCTCCTGTTCCTTTGTCGGTCGCCGTTGTTTTCAACGACGCCGTAACCTTGGGGAATATGAGGGGTTGGCGCCGAAGATATGCAGAACGCAAACGCCAGGCTGAGTCCTCGCGGCAAGCGACGGCGCCACCCTTTGTCTTCAGATCAGGCTCCAAGACTCCATCACGATATCAGGGTGCTCAGCCTGGTCAGAAGAGAAAAGTTGACGTGTTCGACGCATATGGGCTGGGAAATCGCAAAGACCTGAGTCCGACGCAAAAAAGACCCTTCCGGTCGAGCCTCTGGAGGGCAAAACAGGAGTACATAAAGGCGTGCATGGAAGAAGTCAATGCCGGGAAAAGCTGGAGAGAACAGTCCAACGAAAGGGGCAAGAAAAGAAAAACGGCCAAGCAAGATGTCAGTGACAGGATGGATGGAGTGGAACACACCGGTCTCCCCGCTTTGGAATGTCCTTGTCGACACTGCATGGACTGGCGGGCCACAACCTGGGAGGACACATACCTGCCTCCTCACACAGAGCAAGGGCCTCAGCCTAACGTCACGATTGCTCAGCTATCGTCAGCATCGACCCCCACTGTGGCAGCGGGCGACTCAGCGAGAGGCGTGAAGAGGTCCGCGGAAGACCCTGATCTAACCATGCCTGCCGATCAAGTAAAGAAGCCCAAGCTCGCTTCACCGAAGGGGACGTTTCAGATGCGGGCGTCGACGCCGTCGAGTAGAAAGGCAGGGCAGGGCGGCGGCTCTTCACGAGCGAGTGCTGGGGCATTCCAGGGCGTAAGAGATAGCAGGTGGGCTTCTCAAAGTTCTGCCACGTCCGCTGCAGCTATGACCTCGGCCAGCGCATTCAGCTCATCCACAGGCAAACAAGCTGAGTCATCACCACCCTCCATAGCCGCATCGTCCGCGATGCAGAACGTGCAGATGTCGGTGGAGGTCAAGCCTCTCATCGTTCCTGCTCAAAGCGTGCCCACTCAGAGCGAGCCTGTCCAGGGCGCGCCTACTCCACCACGGTCAGCAGCTCCATCTCCCGAGATGCGAAATGTACAGGTGCCGATCATGAACGAACTTCCTAGCGTCGCCATTCAAAGCCCGCCCCTCACACCACCACAGGCTTTGGAAGAGCTGGCCATGGCTTTCGAAACAAAAGCATCCATAGCCAGCGATAGCATTGGTCCCAATGCAACATCCTCGCTAAAGACGACTTTTGTCGTTGCTCAACCCGAGTTGCAAACCCAACAAGCAACTCCTAGCGCAGCTGACGATGGTCAAGCAGTTTCATCGACGCAGGTTGGTGCAGGAGTTCTTTTTGACGTGGAAGATGACACAATGGAAATGCTAGCCGCGAGGGTGAGTGCTACAGAACTTTCTGACGTGGGAGATGTCAGTCCTGAAGTGATTTTGGGCTCTCAGCCAGCAACAGGATCTTCATCGCCGCAGGCGGAATCGGCAGATCTTCCTGATGTAGTAAGTGCTGTCGCCGAGGAACCTTCCGCCCCAGAGCCAGCAACAACAAAGGCCGAACAATCCACTTTCTGGCCTCTGAAGAAAAGCAGATTCTTTGCTCAACAATTGCTGAGCAACTCAGAAATTTTCGACCGGTGCCCAACTGAGATACAAGATCTGATCAGCCACAACGTCCAGCAGGTGCACGAACAGCGCGTCAATTATGACGATTCAAACGAGCGACCAGCTCAAGAGCTTCCAGTTTCTTCCATTGAGGCTGGTGTGGAGGCCGGCGGGCTGTGGAATATTCACTATCCCCTTCAATCACTTCTCGACGACCGAGGAGATCAAACAACGCAAACCGCCTTCCTAACCACGCTTGAATCGTTGGTCGAACAACGCGGTGAGCAATTTGTGCTGCCATTTGCCCGAGCGTTGTTGCACCGTGGAGTCAAACCTCTTGATCTCATCGATAACGCTCGATGGCATGTGATCGATGACTTGTTCGGCGGAAAGAAATGGATGATCGACAACAAGAAACTTGATCAAGCCCACTGGTCCAGCTCCAGAGAAGGAATCCAAGCAA
>Ga0210040_10001138_pt1 | contig 41159 bp, 35 predicted proteins | sample CryGeyCG12114_NA_FD_185462 | JGI IMG/M metagenome (GOLD analysis project Ga0210040, IMG submission 185462) | Groundwater microbial communities from aquifer - Crystal Geyser CG19_WC_8/21/14_NA (SPAdes) (version 2) | ecosystem: Environmental > Aquatic > Deep subsurface > Groundwater | place: USA... | reverse complement strand
TCTTCTAAGGTTTTATGATACAGCTCTTCAAAAAAAGCTTTGTCATCTTCCCAATTGGCCGATAAGTCCAGCAGCATCAGGTTTTCGTCGGCGGCTTCGTCTAAAGATTTTACCGTTTTATTTACCAAGTTTTTTACAATTACTTTGTTTTCTTCCCAGTTTAAATCGCGCTCTTCAAACAATGCCTGCACGTTGGCATCTTTAAAAATTATTTGTTTAAAAATATACTTAATAAGCTGGTGGTCTTGCTCGTAGGTGTGCTCGCGGGTAGAGATATAGTTTAAAAACTCCTCTTCTTTGCGCAAAACCGTTTTGTATAATCCCCGGATCACGTCCAGATCGTCGCCTTCCCATTTAATGTTGCGGCGCACCAGGTAATTTTGGTACGATTTATTGGCCAGCAGCTTTTTCAGGACTTGGTTTTCCAGGAAAGGCGTGGCGCTGATTTCAGTTGATTCCGTCCAGCGGACGCGGTTGGTATTGCGCTCGTGCTCTTCCCGGATGAGTTGGACAAAAACTTCCAGTATCTGCAAGGTATTCAGGTAGTGGTCGTAAATTTTCTCCACCGCCTGCAACATCTGGTTGCCAAAGAATTTATAGTCTTTTTTAACCTGGTTCTGGTAAAATACAATGGCCTGGTTTACGGCGACTTTTATAGCGGTATCGGTTTCATCGATATCTTTCTGGCGGGTTTCGTACCACTCTTTAAATAAGATTACCGCAATTTCTTTGCGTCCCTGCAACCTGTTGCGGTCCTGGGGTTCCATGGAATTTAAATCGGGCGCAAAAGTCTCTTCAATGTTATCCAAAGCCATTAAATAATCGGAGCCTTCGGCCTGTTGGTAGGCGTATATGGCTTGCATGGCTTTTATTCGTAATGTTCTGCGGTTAAGCATATGCGTATGTTAAAGAACGTGTATTTTTAATTCTTACTCTATATAGGAGCCAGAGGTTTGCGTTTCTGCTGCGCTATATTTATATAAAATGTATTTCTCGCAGTACTAATCTTAATTTCTATTCTGCCGGTTAATCTTTTGAAAGATTACATCTTTCAAGGTGTTGTTGCTAACTGGCTTCTTCAGCCTAAGTTTGCTCTTGGCCGCGAGGACCCGTTTGGTCATTGGGGCTAGTGATCTTTCTTTTCCTCCTTCCGTCGGAATGCCTCCTGCGTCGGCATCGGAAAGCCAGCAGATACTTCTGCCAAAAGGCCCTCATTGTTTAAACTGATGTTCTTGCCTGCGGAGCTTCTGTTTTCCTTCGAAGGCAGGGCTTTCCCTTTTATTTTATTATGGCTTTATTATGGCGCGAGCGTCCTTGCTCGTGCCTTTCATGACGCTGGCCTCTGGCCAGTATAAATTCTATTAATATTTTCCTAGCCAGCGGCCCGAAGATAACTGTCGTGAGCGAGCATGCTTGCGAAAACAAGTATATTATCTAAAGCCAAACAGCCTTGGTCACTCTTCGAAGATGGAACACCTGCAAATATCTGTCAATCCTATACTCATGAAGCTCCCCTCTTATTTTGGAGGGTTAGGAGTGGTAAAAATCGCCACCTAAATCCTCTATAAAATAGCTCCAACATAAAACTTACAATGGATACCTTACAAGTTAAAACTTCCTTGGTATCTTTGCAAAATCTGTTTGTTACGGCCGCCCCCTTAAAAGAGGTGCAAAAGTAATGCTTTATTTTCAGAAGCCCAATCCTGAAAAATTCTCTTAGAAGATTTATTTTGTTTGGGCCAGGGAACGTAAGGGGTAAAGCCAATAGTTAATACCTGTAAACGCGGCATTGCCGTATACACCGTTATCGTACTTGCCCAATCGGCCAAAAAGGCGAAAATCGACTACCAGAATTTTTTAACTTCCGGAAGCACGTAACTTTTGGCCAGCATAAATAATATAACTAAATACCCCATTTACCCGAAAATTATTAGTGAAGTCTTTAAGTTACCTCAATAAATACCTGATCAAATATAAATACCGGTTTTTGCTGGGTATTTTGTTTGTAGTGCTGTCTAACGTTTTTGCTATTATTCCGGCCCAGATTGTGCGCCACGCCTTCGATTTGGTAAAAGAAGGTATTACGCTGCACAACCAATACGCGGGGCTAGACCGGCAGGCGGCCATTTACGATGTGTTTGCCCGCAACGTAACCTTTTACGCCGTTATTATCCTGGTAATGGCTTTGCTAAAAGGTGTATTTACTTTTTACATGCGCCAGACCATTATAGTCATGTCGCGGCTGGTTGAGAACGACCTGAAAAACGAGATTTACCACCATTACCAGACCTTGCCGCTCAGCTTTTACCGCCAGAACAACACCGGCGACTTAATGGCGCGTATTTCGGAAGACGTGAGCCGGGTGCGCATGTACCTGGGGCCAGCCATTATGTACGGTATTAACCTGGTGGCGCTGTTTGTAATGGTGGTGCCGTATATGTTTTCCATTAACTTTAAACTGACGCTGTATACCTTGCTGCCGCTGCCGGTGCTGTCCATCAGTATATTTTACGTCAACAATATCATCGAGCAGAAATCCGACCAGATTCAGAAAAGCTTATCCGGTATTACCACGTTTGTGCAGGAAGCTTTTTCGGGTATCCGGGTGATAAAATCGTTTGTGCGGGAAGACGATTCGCACCATAATTTTACCCTGGCCAGTAACCAGTACAAAGACAAATCGCTGGAACTGAACTTCGTGAACGCCCTGTTTTTCCCGCTTATTTTATTTTTGATTGGTTTAAGTACCATTATTACGGTTTACGTGGGCGGCCAGGAAGTAATCAGCGGGGCCATTACCACGGGTACCATTGCGGAGTTCCTGATTTACGTAAACATGCTTACCTGGCCGGTAACGTCGTTGGGCTGGACTTCCAGTTTGGTGCAACGGGCGGCGGCTTCGCAGGCGCGCATCAACGAGTTTCTGCATACTAAAACCGATATTGTTTCGCAGAAAAATATTCAGAAAGAAATTGCCGGGGATGTGGCATTTGCCAACGTAAATTTTGTGTACCCTGATACGCATATCCACGCCCTTAAAAACCTCACTTTCCGAATAAAACATGGCGAATCGCTGGCCGTAATTGGTAATACCGGTTCGGGTAAAAGCACCATTGCCAATTTGCTGTGCCGCCTCTACGATGCCACTTCCGGCCAGATTACCGTGGATGGTCTGGATGTACGCGATTATAATATTGCGGCTTTGCGCAGCCAGATTGGTTATGTGCCCCAGGATGTATTTTTATTTTCCGATACCATCCGGAACAACATTGGCTTTGGCATGGATAACATGGCCGACGACAAGATGGCGCAGGCCGCCAAAGATGCCGACGTGTACGAAAATATCATGCGCTTCCCCGATCAGTTCGAAACCAAACTGGGCGAGCGCGGCATTACGCTGTCGGGCGGACAAAAACAACGGGTATCGATGGCGCGGGCGCTGGTAAAAGAACCCAAGATTTTAATCCTCGACGATTCGCTTTCGGCAGTAGATACCAAAACCGAAAATGCCATCCTGAATAACCTGAAACGCATTATGGAAGACCGCACCACCATTATTATATCGCACCGGGTGTCGTCGGCGAAGCTGGCCGATAACATTTTGGTACTGGACGACGGCGAAGTGGTGCAGCACGGCACCCACGAAAATTTAATGCAGCAGGAAGGCCTGTATAAAGCCCTCTACGAAAAGCAGCTGCAAACCGAAGACCTGGAGTAAACCGAGTAAATTTACCATGTCCCCCTTCGGAGGAGATAGGGGAAGGAATTAAGACTCTAAGAAAACACTTGGCAAAAGCCTAATATTTTTAAAAGTAGGTTGCAGAAATAAGGCTTTTATGCTTATTTTTGCGCCACGCTCGGGATGTAGCGTAGCCCGGTATCGCGCCAGCATGGGGTGCTGGAGGTCGTCGGTTCAAATCCGGCCATCCCGACATTTAAAAGCCTTTCGTCTGTAGAGATGGAAGGCTTTTTTTGTTTTTAAAGGTTTTTTGGGTGTTATTGCTTGTTTTAACAAGAGTAAAGATTTGATGATTGTATTTGTAAGAAAATTACATTTCGGTATAAAGAAATAGCACCATTTAGCAATCAATTTACGTATGTTTGTATATACCAAAATAAGAAATGCGATCAGAATAATTTGTAAAGCAGATCTGTAATGTCAAACCAGACAACTAATAAAATGAACAAAGTAAATAAGGTCAGCACCGATAGTAATACCGGGGCAGTAAAACCTACTTCTACTAGAAAAGCGAATTTTCGTATTTTAACCAAAGAACAAGTAGAGGCTGATCGTTCAAAGGCTTATTCTTATATTCGTTAACGGCAGTAAGTAGTTAATGATTGATACGGGTTTTGATTCTAACGCACCTTATTCGGGCTATCCGTACAGGTGCGTTGCTATTTTAAAGCCATCCGGTGGTATCATCCTAAAGAAAACAGAGTATACTTTCTGAACATCTAAAAGGTGCTATAAAGTAATTGTAGAAGAATATCCTTACCAGATTTTTGTTCTTAAATTTCACCTTTGCAATCATAAAGGTTCCCCGCATAAATACCACATTCAGACCGATGACCAGGATGCTTCCCGGGTTATTGCCACCTGTTGTTTAATCTTATTAAAAGAAGTAAAATTTAAGCATGAATTGGCTTCCTTTGGGTTTATAGGTTCTAATACCATTTTGTCGGCCAAAGAAAAAACGCAAAAAAATCTTACCTCTGCTCAAGAGAAGCGCCAGGAAAGAAGACGTGAAAATAATGAAAATACCCGGCGCTTTAGAATTTACGCCCATTTATCTAAACGGATATTTAATCCGGATGATTATTTACACCTTGAAGACGTGCCTAACAGTTCTTATTTAATACTTAACCGTTTGAATAAGGAGCCAGATCTGGTAACAAAAGTAGCGCAAATGTTTGAAGAAAATTATTTAAGAGACGAACCAGATAATTTATAAAAATTAGATTAAGAAGGTTTTCAAATAATTTAAGATTTTGTCAGGCGCGATATCGTATAGATTTACACCAGTGTAGTCCTGTATCACGCCAGCATGGGGTGTTGAAAGTCGTCGGTTCAAATCCGGCCATCCCGACTTTGAAAAGCCTTTCGTCTGTAGAGATGGGAAGCTTTTTGGGCTGGTTGCGGTTTAACAAAATTTCAGCTATAAATTACAAAAAAGCTTTTATCTTACTTCGTGCTTTACTATATCACACCTATGAGCATCAAAAACACGAATTATAACATATAAATAGTGGTACTGGTTAAAAAGTCAGGGCAAGATGCGGGGGATACAAACCAGCATACTCTAATAGTTTAACAAGAGTGAGAGTTTTGCCGCACCGAAAAGGCCAGCTTGGTAAAAGAAGTCAGTTAAAGGATGAATTATTGTTTATTAAACCGTTTTAAGCAAGATGAGATTAAGTGAAATTTCTAATATAATTAAAGAAAACTTAGAAGGACTTTCAAATACACTATTAAATGTTGATGATCTAGTGATAAACAACAACCAACATAGAAGAGTTAAAAATCTGATAGAATTTAGACAATCGATCAATAATCTTGATTCAGCTAACCTTTTTCAACAATTAATTGAAGTAATAAAAAAGCAACAGATCTTTAATATGACTGCAGATAGTCTTGTTCTTAGTTATGCTGAATTTAAAAGTTTTGCAGATTTATCAAATGACTTACTCCATATAACTAAAGAATTTGTTAAATATATAGACATTGCTTTACCACAAGTACAAGATGATGAAATTTCTATAAAACTACCTGAATTTAGAACGTTTGATGAATTTTTTAAGATTCTTAAAATTTTAGAGAAGGCTTTTGAGCAAGCAATAATTAATGAAACAATCAATGGGAGTGTAACTATTGGCGGTTTTGAACCTGGATCTAGATGGATAAATGTTAAAGTGGGTAGCCAAGCTGCAGCTTACTTAATTGGTACATTAGTTTGGGCTGGAGTGACTATTTCAAATCAAAAAAATACTGATGCACTTATGGAAGAAAATTTAAGAACTAAAAAGTTGCAAAATGATGCTCTTGATGCAGTTGTGGAAGCAAATAAGCGGCAAATTGATTTACTGATTCAAACCGAGGCTGAGCATATATATGATGAAAAATTTGGTAATGGTCCTGAACAAGTTGAGAAGCTTAAATTATCAATAAAGAGTTTCGCTGAGATAATTAATATGGGAGGGGAGGTACATCCTGCACTGAGTGCACCTGAATCAATTAAACTTGAGTTTCCAGAAAGAATTCCTTTACATTTAATTGAATCCCGAACTAAAAGAATTGAAAAAGAATCAACTTCTGACAATGACCAAGATTAATATGGTGATTGTAGACTCTTTTAACATCAGAGGTGCTACTATTAACTCTTAAGCTTCCTATCAGCAGGAGTTAAAGCCATAGCTTTTAAATATTTTTTGCTAAATTTATTATTAATTAAATAAAGGATGATTGAGCCTGGGACCGGCCTTACTATACTTGGAACTGCTGTTGGTAGTGCAAAATTACTTGAAAAGTTATTAGGGCCAACGGCTGATTATTTAGGTGAAGAAATCAAAGAACTAACTAAAAAAAAAGTAACTAACCTCTCCAATATATTCAAGAATGCAGAGCATAAAATTGGTGAAGGTATAAGTAAACCAGGAGGTGTACCACCAAAAGTTTTGAAAGGTATATTGTCAGAAGGCCCCTGGTGCGAAGAAGAACTGCAAATTGAGTATTTTGGTGGAGTATTAGCGTCTTCACGTAGTGGTATTTCTAGAGATGACAGAGGTGCTTATTTTACTTCTCTAATAGCAAGGCTAAGCACTTATCAATTAAGATCTCACTATATTTCGTATTTGGCTTTTAAAAAATTATTTGATGGTTCTTTTACTAATCAAGGCCTCTCAAGTTATCTAAAACAATTAGAAATTTTTATTCCTCTCCAGACATATTTCAAAAGTATGGATTTTAATGAAGAAGAAATTGAAACAGGACCACGTTTGATCTCCCATGCCTTTTGGGGGCTAGTTAATGAAAATCTAATTAGTACTTACTTTTATGGCCCGCCTGAAGCTATGAATGAAAGTTTTATGGAGGATATACTGTCATACCCAAACAAAATATTCATGAACGCAATAGACAGAGGCATTAAAGTCGCTCCCTCAGCATTAGGTTTTGAATTAATGATGTGGGCTTACGGTCATGGTAGGATTAAAGAGTTAACCTATTTTGATCGTGAATTAGAATTGCCCGATAATCAAAATTTGGACTTACAACTGGTTTGCCCAACAAGAGTTTAAAATCAAAATATAGATCTAGGATACGGTGAATCATGACCCATTCTTTACCTTATTAATCGATTTTGATAGCAATGACAGATATTATTCCTATCTAGTGGCTAGTGCGTCACCGCCCACAAGAAAAGGATAACTTGCCTAAAGGCTTACCGTTCCCCTAACATTTCTAGCCACCTTGCTGTTATGGTTTAAAACAAAGAAACCATACTATGGCCCTGAATAGCACTACGCCGGACGGCGCAATTATTGTTTTGGCCGGTGCCACCGGCGATTTGGGGAGTCGCATTGCCGGCACACTGCTCAAAAGCGGAGCCCAGGTGCGGGCGCTTGTCCGACCCGGCAGTACGGGTGCTAAAATAGTAGCATTGCAAGCGCAGGGCGCCACTATTATCGAAGCCTCCTTACAACAACGCCGCTACCTTGGAAAAGCCTGTGCGGGCGCGGCCTGCGTGGTCTCTGCTTTGTCCGGACTGCAGGATGTTATGGTAGAAGCCCAAACAAGTTTGCTCCGGGCAGCCGTAGCCGCGGGCGTCCCCCGCTTTATTCCTTCCGACTTTGCCATCGATTTCACCAAGCTTCCCGCCGGTACCAACCGCAATCTGGACCTGCGGCGGCAGTTTAGCGAACACTTGGATAAAGCGCCCATCGCGGCTACTTCGGTTCTCAATGGCATGTTCACGGACCTACTGACCGGGCAGGCGCCACTCGTGCTTTTGGGGCTCAAACGGATCGTATACTGGGAAGATGCGGACCAGCCGCTGGATTTCACCACCATTAACGATACCGCAGCTTTTACGGCCGCCGCCGCCCTTGATTCTTCCACGCCCCGTTACCTGCGCATTGCCGGCGACGTACGCAGTGCCCGCGGCCTGCAAGAAGCAGCCAGCGAGGCCACCGGAAAAAGGTTTCGGCTATTCCGGGCGGGCAGCCTAAGCCGACTAGATACCATTATAAAGGTCACCCGGACTGTTTTTCCCCAGCCGGAAGCTGTGTTTCCGCCCTGGCAAGGCATGCAGTACCTGCGCAACATGTTCAGCGGAGCGCCCAAACTACAGCCGCTAGACAATAACCGCTACCCCGATATGCCATGGACAAAAGTACGGGACGTGCTCGCGCAGCGCGTGAAGGGCGACCAGAGGATTTAGGTCGGTAGCCACTTTATGCCGCTGCAACAATCTGCTTTGGCGCAGGTTCACCCGTCAACAGGTAAGATATGGGGTTATACTTTGGAGTAACCCGCCTTTCTGGTACATCAATATGTGCATATACCGCGTAAAAGCGTACCAAACCCTTGGTACCCGCAAAACAAAAAAAGAATTACGTTGTTAAACCGATGCGGCGTAAAAAGGCAACCGCAGATTATGGATTTAGATATTACCGAATTTAAGCAGCGCCTGGCAACTGTGCAGAAACGGGGTGAAGCACAAAATATAATTGCTTTCTTCTACGACGAAATACGGCAGGCCGAACACATGAAACAAGGCTTAATGGAAGAAATGAACGAACAAAACCGCGAGTTTTTAGTAAAAGCTTCCGATGATATAGATACCTATATGTTTAAGGTAAAGCAAATGGAAAAAGATTTGCAACTGCCCGGTGTACCCGATATACAGCAAGATATTTTGCAAGACAACCTGCACGGAAAAATAATAGATAAAATAGAAGAATTAGAAACGTTGCGAAAAAAGTACGGTAGTCGTAGTATTTAGCACTGGCCAAGCTGACGATAAGATATTACCTTTAGCCCTCAATAACGTAAAGCTTAAGAAAGCACAGCGTTGCCAGATTTTAAAATAAAGCATTTAATTACATGGAAGGCATTTTTAAACCCACCGGAACCTCTACGCAGGTAACTTATTCGCCGCAAAACGAACAGGAAGCCTGGATTGCGATTATGCACGCCTGCAATGCCGTAGACGGCGACGTAGCCGACGAAGAGTTGGAAGAATTAACGCAAACCTTGGTAAACAAAGCTTTATTTGAGGGCCACGATATTCTGGCTTACAGTAAAGCTGCCTTTTTGGCCCAAGTCCAGCTGGGCAGCAAACACTTAATCGATAACAGTGTAGATAAAATATCGCCGGGTAACAAAGCCACTTTATTTGCCCTTACAGTGCAACTGGTGATGGCCGATTGCGTGGTAACCGATAAAGAAGAAGAACTGATTACCTACTTATATTCGGCTTTGGATCTGGATACCAATTTGGCAGAAAGAATTATTGAAGTTGTTTTAATTATGAATAAAGGCAACGTTTGCCTTTCTGCTTAATACTGGTAGTTACACAAGAGCAACAATTTATCTGATTCGGATAAGATAAACGCATAGCCAACAGCTGGATTTCTGTACCAGGGAAGTAGCGTTTATTACCAGGCCGGCCCTAAAGAGCCGGGCTTAAGTAAGATGCTGGGGTAAATTAAGCTTAAATTTTAAAATCAGAAGTTGCTTATATATTAAAATAAGTTAATATATTTCCGTCCGGTTGGAAAACCAACATTTGCTCTGATATACTGACCTTACAAGAGTGCCTTATGTAGGCAAAAAGCTTTATTATACACAATTAAATATTCATTAAAATGGGAGTTATTGTTTTTTCGGGAGTGGCCGTAACTATTCTGACTTTAGTAGGACGAGCTATTTATGTAGCAAAAGAAGCTAAAAAAAGGGGCGAGCCTTATTAACCAATATTAAACAAAGAAAATGCTTGTCCTGTTATTCTGAAAATTCTTTAATTCCCAGACTGACAAGCTAATCTTCTCCGGTATAATTACCTGGTACGCGGCCCATTTGGGGATACTACCAGTCATTTGCTGCTAAAAACCGTACTGCTTATAATTACACAGGTTAAAAAATTAGTTGAATTTAGCTGGTGCCAGTTCTTGGCCTTTTGGCTAAATAAAAGAACAAAATGTCCGCCTAAGGAGTGCGCGCACACCATAAATATTGAAGTAATTATTTAAAATACTTCCTAATTGCCATTACTTGATATAATAATTAAGCAGAGAAAAACGCAGGTTGAAGGAATATTTTTTATTAGTCCTATTAATTTCTTGAAATTATCCTGCCTTAAGCCAAATATTGCGCGTATACAAGCTCCCAGTTTATAAGTTTAGAGCAGTATTGATAGCGTTCCCAGTGGTAAGAATTTCTTTTGGTGAACTGACCTGTTAAAGCATATATTTTCAGAAAAGCTGGTTAAATAATTGTAAGGCCTTTTATACCAAAATATTATGAAGAAAACGATTAGGGTGCCGGAGGAGTTAAGTTACAGCAACCGTTTGCGGAACGATTTCATGGCAAAAATTTTGTACAATAAAGAAATAGAAACACCGGAAGCCTGCCGGTTTTACGCATACATTATTATTCCGGATTTTGGGTTATATAATTTCTCCGACAACTAAAATTTACTCTTTTTTGAGCGAAACATACGTTTGCTTAAGCCAAACTTTAGGTAAATTCTCAGTAGCCCGGCTTTTCCGGGCTTTCTTATTTTTCTGCCAAAAAGTTTTTTAACATATTTTTGTAAGTAAATCATTCTTTTAAACAGCGTGCAGAAAAGTGCGCATTATCTGTTTCTAAAGCTCTTAGGTTATAAACCAGGCATTTTTTTAATGGGTTGTTCTTTAAATAAATCCGGATTGTATTACTGCCGGGTTAAACTACTTAGGGGTTGGCTTACGTATAATACTGCAGCCGGGCAGAAATTAAGCTATAGAAGTAACTAAAGAAGTGTAACTAATAAAGCCCGTAAAAATTAATTTACCGGTAAGCCTTAAGAGCCGGAAACTAAATTTTATAAGAGTATGAGCATCCAAATACAAGAAAAAAATGGCCGCTAATTTAGAACAAATAGGTACCCGGCTCCGCTTTTACATGAAAATGAAAGGCATGGATATATTTGCCTTAGGTGAATTTACCAACACATCGGCCATTCTGATTTCCAATATTATAGCCGGCAAGAACTACTGCATGGACGACTTGCTGGAAGTACTGAAGAATATCCCGAACCTGAATCCGCACTGGGTTATTTACGGTGAAGGTAATATTTTTAAAGACGAACAGGCCCCTTTTAATACTAACGGAGAGTCCATTAATAAAAACCGGACAAAGCATTTACTGGAAATGCAGCAACTTTTAGAGAAGCTCGACGAAATAGAAAAATCAAAGAAAAATAAATCGCAGATAGATGATCTGCGGGCCCGGATAACCGAGCTGACAAAGAAATTATAGTAATTTTGGGTATACAATAAAGGCTTTGTTCTATTGATATAGAATAAAGCCTTTATTGTATACAAATAAATAGTTTGTACTACCGGCTTTCTTGTAGTGCTACTATTTATTTATAACCAACAGAATAAGATCAAAAAGTAATTAACCTAATAACTTTCTGAAACGATCTTTTAGCTAACCACAGTAAATGTTATCTCATAGCTAACTCTGATAAATTATTGTTGTTTATGGCATTGTAAATGGCTTCCGGCAAAGCCGCTTTATCTTTGGTGCCAGTACTTTTTACATCGCGGGATTGGGATTTTCTTAATTTTTTTTCTTCCGAAATGTAGCTTAGAAATTTGCCTTTGATTTTCATGTGAGTAGTTGTTTAGTGTATAAAATCTTTTAGCCTAAGAAATTTATGATGCGTTTAGGTGTTCCTTTGTTTTATATAAATATTAATGACTAAAGTTAATTTTTTTATTTTGTTTTGTCAAGCCACATATTTGGGTAGGTGTATTAAAAATATCGTAATATATACTTAGTTTGTGATATTTTTATTATGTTAATTTTAATTTCTTTATATTTTATGAAATAATATAGCGAATCAACAGCCTCTCTAAACCAAATGAAATATATAATAAATAGAGCAATAGCATGAATAAGGGCAATATTTTAAATGTGGTAATTTAAATTATGTTTTAAAATAAAGAAATTGTTTATTTAATTATTTATTAGAAAAGTTATAGAATATTTTTTCATTTAAATAAGCGAGCGGTACTGAAAAAAAATAAGATTTTTTTAAAAAATAAGTATTTTGTACGTGTTTTTACGGGTTGCAATTAAGTACTTATTAACGAACGAGCCGTTCTTGTTTAAGTACTTTAGAGATAACCGCACCCTTGCTTTTAACCTGTAGTTTTTTGTAGATATTGCGCAAATGAAACCGCACAGTATCAATAGAAAGTCCTAGGTTTACGGCAATCATCTTATACGTTAAGCCTTCGGTTAAGCAAGATACAATTTCTTTTTCCCGGGAAGTTAAACTGCATAGCTCCGGCTGCTCGCCTTGCCTAAAATAATCAGTTATTTTACGGGCTATGGCCGGCGACAAAAATGCTCCTCCGGCCAAAACATGGAAGATAACCTCTTTAATTTGTGAAAAAGGAGTATTCGGGTACAAATATCCCAAAGCACCAGCCCGCAGAGCTGCCAGCACTACCTCCATCTGGTCGGCTTCGGATAAAACAATAATTGCGGCGCCGGGTACTTTTTGCTGGATTATTCTGATGCGATTGCCTACAGTTTTGGCCGGTATTGCGTTGCCGGTACCCATCAGCACTACTGGCACCGGATGGCTACAAGACAATAAATTAAGTCCTGCTTCGGATTGTACCGCAAACGAGACCGCAAGTTCTTCCTGCGTGTTAATAAATGTTTTCAGCTCCTGAAGTCTGCCGAAGTTTTCTTCAATTATACCAATGTTACTCATAGTTCAGGAGAATCGTGAATTAATTAAATTACTATTAAGCTTTTATAAAGATTATAATCCAAAATAGTTCTAATCTTAGATGCGCTAAATGTACATAAGGAAATATGGAAAATAAAATACTTACTTTTCAGTATTTTTTAACTCAGAATTGCAATAATCAAGTACTTAGCCCGGGTTAATAGCAATTTATAGAGGCAGCGTCTTTAACGATGTCGGGCTCTTTTCTGGGATTTGAACTTTATATAATTGTTTGCAGCGGGTAGAGACCGGAAAAGTTGGCCCGCGCGAGGACGCCCGCGCCGGTTATTGTTGATGATTTGTTTTGCGGAAGTCGGAAAGGTAGGCCGGTGAAATCTTTTCTTATTTCAAAAGAACTTATTACTTGTAAAGCAGGTGTTTTAAATCAGTTCCGCTTCTATTACGGCTGGTCCATTTTCGGGGAACATTTCCAGGTATTGTTTTCTTACCTTTAACTTCCGGTTTTTCAGATAATCGAATAAGGCCGGATAGAGTTTATTGGGAGCCAGCAGAAAATGGGCTTTAGAAGTAATCCGAACTACCCGCTGACCGCCCGGCCAATGCCGCAGTTCATAACCCGACGGCAGGGGCATAGGGGCAGTTTTAACCGCTACTCCAACAAAGGCTTTAATAGAATCGTTTTGGTCTTCGGGGTTGTTGTAGTAAATATTGGCCAAAGTGCCGGCTAATTTCTTTTCTTCCAAAGCTTTGCCGGTTTCTTGGAAAAGCTGACCAAACTGCTTGTTTTCTACGGGGCCGGCGTAGTATTTGCCCACAATGGTTACCGGTTCCGAAGTAGCAATAGCAACATCCGGCGAATCGAAGCCTCCCATATAGCCATAAAAACCAATGGCCAGTGCCGACAGAACAGCAATAATAATTAAGAATTTTTTACTCACAATTAAATTTTACTTTTAATAAACACGAAGTTAAAAGTTTTGGCCCGAAAGAAAGATTGAGTTTACCTAAATAAACTGCATTTGGTAAAGCTGGGCGTAATATCCTTCGTGTTGCAACAATTCTTCGTGGGTGCCGGCTTCTTTTATTTCGCCGCGGTCCAGTACCATAATCATATCGGCTTTCTGAATGGTAGATAAACGGTGGGCAATAACAATGGAGGTGCGGCCCTGCATTAAACGGTCGATGGCAAAGCGGATGAGTTCTTCGGTTTCGGTATCTACGGAAGAAGTTGCTTCGTCCAGGATAATAATTTTAGGATCGTAAACCATAGCCCGCACAAAAGAAATAAGCTGCCGCTGTCCTACCGATAAGGTGGCGCCCCGTTCCTGTACTTTATAATCTAAGCCGTTAGGCAGGCGCTCGATAAACTTACGGGCACCAACTAAGTCGGCGGCTTCCCAAATTTGCTCGCGCGTTATTTTGGGGTTACCCAAAGAAATATTATCGGCAATAGAGCCGGAAAACAAAAATACATCCTGCAGCACCACGCCAATGTGGCTCCGCAAAACATCCAGGTCGTATTCTTTTAAATCTACACCATCTACCCGGATGGTGCCTTTGTTAATTTCGTAAAAGCGGCTTAATAAATTAATGATAGAGGTTTTGCCCGCGCCGGTGGCGCCTACCATAGCTACGGTTTGGCCGGCTTTTACCTCAAAAGAAATATCGCGCAGCACATATTCTTCATCGTTATAAGCAAACCATACTTTATCGAAAGAAACATCGCCCCGGATATTGTCGGGCGCATACGTGCCGGTATCCGAAATAAGTTCTTTGCTGTCCAGCAGCTTTATAATGCGTTCGGTACTAACCACGCCCATTTGCAAGGTATTAAACCGGTCGGCAATTTGCCGGATAGGCCGGAAAAACATGGCAATGTACATGATAAAGGCAATGAGCACACCTAAGGTTACCTGCTCGTTTATAACGCCCCGGGCGCCGTACCACACCAGCAAACCGGTACCCGTAGCCCCAATTACTTCGGCCACCGGAAAATAAATAGAATAATATAATACGCCCCGGATTTGCGCAGATGTATGTTCCTGGTTTATTTTCTGGAATTTCTTTTCCTCGCGCTCTTCGTTGTTAAATATCTGCACAATGTTCATCCCGGTAATATGCTCCTGCACAAAGGCATTCAGGTTAGCTACGGCCGTACGTACTTCCTGGAAAGAAATTTTTACTTTTTCTTTAAAGATATAGGTGCTTACAAACAGCAACGGAAAAGTAGCCAGACTCACCAAAGTTAATTTCCAGTCCAGGTACAACATGTAGCCCAGGATAAACACTAGTTGCAGCACATCGCCGGCCATAGCGGCCAGGCCTTCACTGAATACATCGGCCAGTTGCTCTACATCCGAAACGTTGCGGGTAACCAGGGTACCAATAGGCGTACGGTCGTAGAATTTAAGGCGCAGCCGCAGCACGTGCCGGTACAACAAAACCCGGATGTCCCGGACAATGTGTTGCCCCAGCCAGCCGGCGTAGTAGGTATGCAAATAAGAAACCAGCGCGTGGATTACCAGGGTAACGCCCAGCCAGACAAACATCCGGTTCAGGCCTGCCATATCACCTGCCATAATGTGGTTATCCACGGTGTACTGGATTAGGAACGGACGGATGGCCGCCAAAATAGCCGAAGCCAGGGTAAGTAAAATAATAAAGGTAAATATGTTTTTGTAAGGGGTAACGAAAGCATACAACCGCTTTATAGTCTGATAATCGAACACATTACCGGTATTTTTTCCTGCGGGTTGTTCCAAAAGTTTAGAGAATTATAAAGTATGATAAACAAATAAAACCAGAACAAAGCCTGGTGAGAACTGAGGCAGCAAAGGTATGCTTTTTAACGCACCGCCACCTGCCTAAGACTTAACTATTATTCCGGCCCCGAAGTTTTATCCGGATCAAACTTTTTCTGCTGCTCCGCAAAATAACCCTCCGGGTAGCTTACCTGGGTCAAAAATAAACCGCTAGCCGGAGCCGCACCACTGGCCAGGCGCCGGTCCTGGGCTGCAACAATTTCTTTAAAGTTTGTTACTGGTATTTTACCAGCTCCTACATCCAGCAACGTGCCTACTACCAAACGCACCATGCCGCGCAAAAACCGGTTGGCCTTAATGGTAAAAATTAAATCCGGGCCGTCTTGTTGCCAGTAAGCGGCCAGCATTTGGCACCGGTAATGCAGCGTATCGCCTTTTACTTTCGAAAACGTGGTAAAATCTTCGAACGCCAGCAGGGCGGTAGCAGCTTCGTTTAACCAGTTCAGGTTTACTTCCCGGTTCAGGTAATGGGCATAGCGTTGTAGAAAAGGGTTTTTAAACCGGGTGATCCGGTATTCGTACGTGCGGGCAACGGCATCAAACCGCGTGTGGGCGTCGGGGCTCACCCGGTATAACTGCAGGGCACTGATATCGCTGGGCAAAAGCCGGTTCAGGCGATTACAAAAAGCTTTTTCATCCAGCAGCGCAGCCGCATCAAAATGCACAAACTGCTCACTCGCGTGCACCCCGGTATCGGTGCGGCCACTACCCACCGTTTCGATAGGCTGCCGCAGAATAGTACTTAAAGATGTGGTTAAAACTTCCTGCACGGTACGGGCATTGGGTTGCGTTTGCCAGCCGTGATAATCGGTGCCGTCGTAAGCAATTCTGAGAAAATAACGCATAACAGCAGCAAAGATACAATTTAATAAGTATTAGATAAAGCCCCAGCTTAATACCGGTCTTAGGCTAGCAGAACAAAGCTCAGATCAGGAGGTAGTGGTCGCGAATTGTTGAGGAAAGAAAACTTAATGCGCCTGAGCTCCTGGAAGAATAGGCTGGAATGAGGTGAGACCCAGCGGCCTTGCGCTTACTAAAGTTAAAAGCGTCAGTTAGTACCCATATTCCTGAAAGATGTAATCTTTTAAAAGATAAAGGTAAGCCGCTTTGTTCTTCATTTAGATAAGTTTTTTAACTCTCCGTGTAAGTTAGATTATTCTTTATCGCATGCTTATCCTTTATCCGTGAAAAAATCATTACCTAAAAATAAATGAAATAAAATGCGGGCCAGCGTAACAAAATGCGCTGTTTCCCGATATTATAATTCGCTCTGCCTGGCGGGCATAATCTTTAGGGCTGCAGGCAGAAAACAAGATTAACATATTTAAACACTTTTTTTAACTTTTAGAACTATGGACAATAACTTCGATAACCAAGATCAAGCTACTTCCCAATCAGGTGGTTTTTTGGGTAAAGCTTCTTCTATGTTTAGCAACATAGACGTGAAACAAATTCCGAATTCGTTGAAGCAATACGGAACTACTGCTGCTACTTCAGTAAAAAATATGAGCACTACGCAAAAAGTGGTAGGTGGCGCATTATTAGCTGCCGGTGCCTGGTATTTAGCTAACAAATCTAAAACAGCCGATTACAAATCTAACGCTGCGCACGCTTCCCGTACTGATTACTAATCAGGGTAAAAGTAAAACAAAAAAGCCTGGCTTTGGCCGGGCTTTTTTGTTTCCGGTAATTTTCTTTGCTAAGGATAAAATTACCCACCAGGTGTAATGAGCTGGTAAATAACTTTTAGGCCATCTGCATCGTTTTTGCATCAGTTTAAATATAACCAAAAATGGAAGAAGCTATAAGAGATATTATCGGACCTGATTCTAACGCCATTGCCTGGTGGCAAATGGTTATCCGGGGTATCATCACCTTTATTTTTACGTTAGTTCTGGTGCGGGCAGGTGATAAACGTATATTTGGTAAAACCGCTGCCCTGGATATTGTGCTGGGTATTATTCTGGGTTCTATTCTGAGCCGGGCTATAACCGGTAATGCACCTTTTTTCGGGGCTTTAATTACCAGTGCGGTTATGGTGACTTTTCACTGGCTTTTAGCAAAATGGTCCTGCTATAGTAAAATTGGACAGATTGTAAAAGGCAACGAACAACAATTGGTTAAAAATGGTGAAATACAGCGTGAAGAAATGAATAAGCGCCAGATTACCGACAACGATTTATACGAAGCCATGCGCCTGAATGGTAAGACCCTGAATCTGGAAGATGTAGAAGCAGCTTACCTGGAGCGGAGTGGTAGTATTAGTGTAATTACCAAAAAATAAATTGTGTATGCTTACTCTGTTCCACTATAAGTTTTAAACTGATTTTTGATCTGAACTATGAAAAAAACAAGAACTAACGTTGTTAAGAAACCTTTAATAGCCCTGGCAAGCGGCGTTACGGGCGCCCTTACTTTAACGTTTATCCACGAATCCCTCCGCCGGTATATTCCGCAGGCGCCCCGTATGGATATACTGGGCATGCGGGCCATTGCCCGGGGCATGTATCATTTAAATAAGCGGCCACCCGAAGAAGATACCCTTTTCGAATATTCAATTATCGGCGATATTATTTCTAACTCTTTGTATTATACGCTAACCGGTACCGGCCGCCATGCCTGGTGGCGGGGAGCTGCCTTGGGGGTTGCCGCCGGCGTAGGCGGGGTGGTATTGCCCGGTCCTTTGGGGTTAGGAAAAGAACCAAGTGGCCGTACAAACGCCACCAAAGCCTTAACGGTTGCTTTGTACCTGGTAGGAGGCTTGGCCGCAGCAGCCATGTCGCGGGCTTTAATCGGCAAACCTTCGGCAAAAGAGCTTGACAATGACAATGTAGCGGTGGTGTAACGCATAGAATTTTGAGATAAAAGTGGCTCCGCCGTTAAAAGCAGTTGAGCCATTTTTATTTTAGCGGTAATACTGAAGGTAAAGCAAGAATTCTGGTATTACCCGGTAATTAGATTTAGCGCTTAGCCTTAAATAAAAAAGAGTATCTGGAACTTTGTAAGTACAATTGTTGTATATACAATAATAAGGTATAAATTTGCCTTATAGTTTAGCAGCAACGTGAAATTAGAAGACGAAATCAAGCAAAAAAGCTTTTCGAGTCCGTATCACCGGATGGTTGTGAATGTAATGTTCACGGGCAATTGGGTGCAAAAAGAACTCACGGCTCAACTGCGTCCTTTCGGCCTCTCGTTGCAGCAGCACAATGTGCTCAGTATTTTACGCGGGCAACATCCTAATCCGAGTACGCTGGGTTTAATTCAGGAACGCATGTTGGACCGCATGAGTAATGCCACGCGCTTGGTAGATAAATTATTGGAGAAAGGGTACGTAGATCGTTGCCAATGTCCGGAAAACCGGCGCAAGGTAGATATTGTTATTACGCCGGCCGGACTGGAGTTGCTGCAAAAAACCGATAGTGTGTTGCAGCAAATTACCGATCGGTATGCGCACCTGAATGCCGAAGAAGCTACTTTACTGGGCAATTTGCTGGACAAAGTACGCGCGTAATATTTTTTTGAATAAATATTTGTATATACAAATCTTGTTATAACATTAATGTAAGCTATGGAAAAGCAACCCTTATTAGAACCTTATCAATTAGGAAATATAACCCTGAATAACAGGATGGTGATGGCCCCCATGACCCGGAGCCGGGCCGAAAATGCCGGCAATGTGGCCAACGAATTATCGGTACAATATTATGAGCAGCGCGCCAGTGCCGGTTTAATTATTACCGAAGGAACGCAAATCAGCAAGCAAGCCGTGGGGTATATTAACACGCCCGGTATATATTCTGACGAACAAGTAACCGGTTGGAAAAAAGTAACCGATGCCGTGCACGCCAAAGGCGGTAAAATATTTGCCCAGTTGTGGCACGTAGGGCGCATGTCGCACCCCGATTTTCATAACGGCGAATTGCCGGTAGCCCCTTCAGCGATTAACCCGCACGATAAAGCATTTACTCCCGAAGGCTTTAAAGAAACCGTAACACCGCGGGCTTTGGAAATTTCCGAAATAAAAGCCATTGTGCAGGATTTTAAAAAAGCGGCGGCTAATGCCGTAGCTGCCGGCTTCGACGGCGTGGAAATTCACTCTTCCAATGGTTACCTGTTTCACCAGTTTTTTAACAAATGTTCTAACCAGCGCACCGATGAATACGGCGGATCAATTGAAAACCGGGCCCGCTTCTTGTTTGAAGTACTGGATGCCGTAAAAGAAGCCATCGATTTAAACCAAGTAGGCGCGCGGCTGAACCCATCGATGCATAACCAGTTTGGTATTACTGTGGATGAAGAAACCATCCCGACTTTCGAATACATTGTGCAACGCCTGAACGACTATAATTTGGCTTACCTGCACTTGTCGGAGCCTTTTACGCCTGTAGACAACGTGCCGTACGCCGTAAAAGAAATCGCCAAACATTTCCGGCCTTTATACAAAGGTACGCTCATGATAAACAAAGGCTTTAACCGCGAAACTGGTAACCAGGTTATTGCCGATGGTTACGCTGACTTGGTTGCTTTTGGGGTTCCTTTTATCGCGAACCCGGATTTAGTAGAGCGTTATACCCAAGGCACCGACCTGAATCAACCCGATCCGGCTACTTTTTATACCGGCGGAGCCAAAGGGTTTATTGATTACCCGGCGCTTTCGGAAGCAAGCGTTTTGCAATAATTTTTCCTGTTTTCTTTTTCAAAAGCCAGGTCGGCCATTTAGTGGTTGTACCTGGTTTTTGTTTTTATTTTAATGGTTGGAGAGTAATATGTTGGTGCATTATAATAACAGCCCGTAAATTTTTTGAAAACAAGTACTACGTAAACGGATATAAATAGCAAACCTTATTTTTTAACAATTCTGATTTACAGATTGTCTAAACACATTATAAAGTAGTAGAACAGAAATAGATAGTAAACTAAAAAATTTGATAAAACGGAGTAAATAGATTACTGTTTACTAATAACTGAAAACCAACATGGAGAAACCAACAGTATTTTATGTATTTGATGCCCTTTGCGGCTGGTGTTATGGCTTCGGGCACGTGATACAAAAGTTTGAAGAAAATTACCGCGGCCAGGTGCAAACAGAAGTATTGAGCGGCGGCATGGTAACAGGAAGCCGGATTGGGCCGATATCCAATATGGCCGATTACATCCGGCAGACAGCCCCGCGCTTAACCGAAATAACCGGGGTAAAGTTTGGCGAAGCTTACTTTTCCGAAATCATAGACAAAGGCACCTACATTAGCAATTCTGAACCGCCCGCTATTGCCTTTAGTATTTTAAAAGAACAGGCCGCCGATAAGCCGGTTACCTTAGCCCATAGCCTGCAAAAGCTGCAGTTTGTAGAAGGCCACGATTTTAACGAAGTAGAAACGTATTTGCCTCTAGCCGCTACTTACGGTATAGAGGAGGCAACGTTCCGGCATAAATTTGCCAGCGATGACTACCGGTTAAAAGCCCAACAGGAGTTTCAATTGGTAAACAACTGGGGCATATCGGGGTTCCCGGCCGTGGTTTGCCAGCACCAGGATAGCCTTTATTTAGCCGCAAACGGCTTTACGCCTTATGAACAACTAACTGCCACCATTGATAAAATATTGGCCGGCGAGACAGCGGGTTAATTTAAATCGGCAAAGTAATTGTAGTATTACCGTGATTCATAGCTTCTGTTAAAGGCAGGATATTAGTTGCTTCGGCGCTTTTATCCTGTTTTTTTGCTTTTAGGCGGTATTTGCATCTGTGATTGGTGCCGAGAATCATATTGCTTCCAGATCATTATATTTTTATAGCGGCCTGATTAGATGTTAATATATTAATTTGTATATTAAAGGCTTTTCCGGCTATATTATGCTTAAAAGCTTTATATTTCTTTTCACCTTTATCTTATTAATCGTTGGCTTAAGTCAGGCGCAAAGCCGGTTAGAGAAGTCTAAAACCAGAAGTCCTTACACGTATATCTATCGGATTACCGATAAAGAAGCGCAGCATATCTATAAAAGCAGTCCGCGCATAGTAAACGTTTCCTACTTTCATTCCCTCATCGATTCTTTTGCCCTTAATACCAGTCTAAATAAAAAATTACCCCAAGGCCATTATCTTTTTCTGCATAGCAACGGTCCGGACTTGGTTTATGATCTTAAAACCTTTACAAATTTTGAAGTAAAAATATTGCCGGTAAAACCAGCTTTGACCGTAATGGTGCACGATAGTCTGGGAAATAGCATTACGGATGCGGAGGTGCGGCTTAACGACAAAAAAGCTTCTTTTGATAAACTTACCCAAACTTACCGGTTTACAAAAACACCAAAAGCGGGCTTGCTGGCGGTTACCCGTCAGAAGTTTACGTTTTTTGAAAAACTGGAAAAACCCGAAGAGTACCAGTATAACCGCAGCTTTATCCATAAAATCATTACGGCGCCACCTATTATATATATCTGGCGCCCGTTCTATGCAGCTTATCAATCTGTCCGCTGGCAGCATCCGCAGGGTTGGGTGCGGAGCTTGTTCGCTGTCTTTAACGCCCAATATCGCCGTTCCCGTTCTTATAATTATCGTGGTTACCTGGCTACAAATAAACCCATGTACCAGCCCGGCGACACGGTTAAGTACAAAGCCTTTGTTACCGAAAAAAAAGGTAAACCTGTAAAAGGAAAAGCTTTCCTGCAATTAAGCGATTATAACAAGCCGGTGAAAAAGCTGGGGGAAGTGCCGCCCTACCGGAAAGGCGCCTACGAAGGTTATTTTGTTTTAAACGATAGCTTAAAGTTGGAACTAGACCAAAATTATAATATCAATCTGCGCCAGCCTGGTAAACGCCAGCGTACATTTATCAGCAGCTCTTTTAACTACCAAGACTACCAACTAAAAGAGAACGACTACACCTTGGCTTTAAAATACAAAGAACATGTATCGGGGCAGGAAAATAGCCTGATCGTGCGGGGTACTAATGCCAACGGTTTAAATTTACTGGATGCCCGGGTAGAAATTGCCGTGATTACCACCCGGGTAACACAGACCAAGGAGCCGGAGGTATTTATTCCGGATACCCTTTGGACGTATCAGCAGCCTTTGGAAGCCCAAGGAGAAACAACGATTATCATCCCGGAAAAAGCTTTCCCCAAAGCATCCCTGGATTATACGGTAACAGCCGCTTTCCTGAACGCCAGCAACGAACGTATTCTCAGAACTAAAAATGCCAGCTATTTACATACCCGGGGTAATTTAAACCTTTCGTTAGTGCAGGACAGCCTCCTGGTGCAGTACCTGGAAAACGGAATAAGTAAACCAAAGCAAGCCGTTTTAAATGCTTATTACATAGATTACAACGATATAACAGCGCAAAAAGTACAGCTACCCGCGCGGTTACCCCTCAATGCCTATGCCGCCAATTATGAAGTCACAGCTGGGGAACTGAGTGCTGACCTGGACTTATCGGAAGAAGAAGCTTTTCTAACCCTGCAAACGGCCCGCGTAAATGATTCGGTATCTTTGGCGCTGCAGAACCCCAGGCGGTTGCCTTACTGGTATTTCGTTTACCGGGGCGAAAAACCGGTAGCACGCGGACACGGGAAAGAAGCCAGCTTCTTTTTTCAGCAGCCGGCAAAAGAAGAGAAGCCTTATTTTGTAACAGTGCAATATATATGGGCCGGAGAAATGCGTCAATTACAAGCCGACGTTCCCCTGCCCAAGCATCAGCTCTCCATTAACCTGCAGGCGCCATCGGTAGTTTATCCGGGTCAGGAAACCAATATGAAAGTTGCCGTAAAGAATGCCGCCGGCAAGCCGGTTTCAAACGTAGATTTAACGGCTTATGCCATCACCGCTAAATTTAAAGACCAGCAGGTACCCGGCATACCTACCTGGGACCAATATAAAAAGCAGAGGCCTTACCGCAGACTCATAAAAGAAGATGAGCCGGTAAGCGGCAAAAAACTAATGGACTGGGATTACTGGGGGCGCCGCCTGGGGCTGGATAGCATTGCGTATTATAATTTCCTGTATCCTAAAAATAAAATGTTTACGGCAGTTACCTTCACCCGCGACAGCATCACGCAGGTTTCTCCTTTTGTGGTAGATTCGGGCCGGGTAGTGCCGGTGCACGTAGTGTACCTGGATGAAGTGCCGGTTTATTTTTCCGGAACCGATGTATTGCCCGCCTACGCCTTTGCCGCCGATAGCGGTTACCATACCGTTAAACTTCGCACGACCAATAAACTGATTATCCTGGACAGTTTATACCTGCCGCACAAGTGTAAGCTCATCGTAAGTGCCGATATAACCGCCGCCAATAATCCATTTGCCCAAGCGGCGCAAAAAGGCGCTTTATCCAGCTATGAACAAAATGTGCTATCGGGTTACTTATTCCAGGTGGAGCAAAACCCTAACAACACAACCGCTTACCTGAAGCAGGGTAACCGCATTCATTTACTTCAGGGTAATAATACTAACCAGCAAATTTACTACCACTCCCGGCCGGAGCAGTTGTTATTAACCGGCCCTTTTAGCCCTAACTGGATGCAGTATGTCCGGCTAGATAACTTTATGACCAATTTCCGGATGGAGCCCGGTTACAGTTATTCTTTTGAACCTAATCTGCTTAAAATGCGGGAATGGAAACTGCCGCTTAACAAGAAGGTTTTGCCCTACTGGAATAAGGGGGAGCGTAAACCCGAACTGCTGCATCAGGAAGCCCTGACGGAGCGAAAAATACAGGAAGCCTGGGAAGCTGCCCAGTACGAACAATTACTGGGTAGATTATACGCTGATAATACCCTTTCCAATCCGAATAAGAATACGGGCAAGTTAGGCTGGAGCCTGGCCGATTCGGTTCAAGAAGCCGTAAGGCTGGTACTGCTGCACCCGGCAGGTAAACCAAATGCCCTTTTAATTTATCCCCGCGAGAGTACCATATTACACAACCTGAAACCGGCGGGTTACACCCTGACCCTGCTATTTAAAAATAACAGTTTTGTTTCTTCCAATATCAACATAAAAACAAATGGGCAAACCCAGGTTTCTTTTAAAGCAACGGATGTAAGAACGCCTTCTTCCCATAGTAAATACTTGCTTCAGTTGCTAGATAAAAAAGTAGCGCAACAAAAGAAAGTCGATAAAGACGCGGTTAATCAGCAACAGTTACAGCTGCAAATCACCCGGGAAACACCTTTTAGTTATACCAACGGATCGGACCAATTCAGCCATTTAGTTACGGGGGTAGTAACCGACATAAATGATGGCACACCTTTACCCGGCGTAACGGTGCTGGTGAAAGGCACCAATGTTGGTACTTCGACTGATTTCAGCGGCCGCTACAAACTCTATACTCCGGCCAACGGAGTACTGGTAATCAGTTTTATCGGTTATGTAACGAAAGATGAAAGCATAGCTGAAAGAGAGATTGTTAGCATAAAGTTGGGCCCAGATGCTAAAGCGCTGGAGGAAGTTGTTGTTGTAGCTTATGGTGTGCAGAAAAATCGTGCGGTAGTATCAGCATCGGTTGCTACAATGCTGCAAGGCAAGGTTTCAGGAATTACCATACGGGGTAATAGTAGCATTAAAGCAGCCGATGCGAAGCCGCTTTTAATTGTAGATGGCATTCCCTACAGCGGTTCAGAAACGGACATAAAAAATGTAGTCTCCACCAAAGTTTTAAAAGGAGAGGAAGCTACCGCTTTATACGGTTCTGCCGGTGCGGCCGGAGTAATTATCATTACCACTAAAAAAGGCGGTACGGCAGTCGCGGGTACGGAATCAGGCCAGTCCGATGCCAATTCTATCCGGAATAATTTTTCTGATTATGCCCTCTGGCAGCCACGGCTTACTACCGATAAAAACGGAGAAGCTAGTTTTAAAACTACTTTTCCCGATGATATTACCAAATGGAATGCCTACGTATTGGGAATGGATGATAAAAGACACAGTGGTATTTACAGCACCAGCATCAATGCGTTTAAGGCCGTAATGGCTACCCTGCACCTGCCCCGTTTCCTGATAGAAGGTGATCAGGCGCAGGTAGTAGGTAAAGCCCTAAATTACTTGCCCGATTCTGCCCAGGTAACCACCAGGTTTGAGTTAGGCGGAAAACAAGTGCGGGAACAAAAGCAGTTATTAAAAAGAAGTTTTACCGATACCCTCAGTATAACGGCTCCGGCATCGGCCCCGGACTCTTTGGCAGTGCTATATAGCCTGCAGCAGGCCAATGGCTTTGCCGACGGCGAAAAACGTTACGTGCGTATTTACCCGAAAGGTGTGGCAGAAAAAACCGGTTATTTCCTACCGCTGCCCGCCGACACTACTTTTACCCTCACCTTCGATCCTGCCAAAGGACCAGTGAAACTACAAACCCAGGGCGATTTATTATCGGTGATGCTGGATGAAATAAATTACCTGCACCAATACGAATACTGGTGCAGCGAACAAGCCGCTTCCAAGTTAAAAGGGCTGATCCTGGAAAAGCAAATCCGGGAGAAATTAGGCCAGCCGTTTACCCACGACCAGATGGTACGCAAGCTGATCCGCCATTTAGAGAAAACCCAACTACAAGAAGGCGCCTGGTCGTGGTGGGAGAGTGGCCCGGCTTATACCTGGATTACAAGCCACGTAGTGGAAGCTCTGGTAATGGCAAAAAAAGCGAATTACCTGGTTAATTACCAGGAACAGAAAGTAATTGATTACTTAATTTATCAATTGGAAAAAGGTACATATTACGATCAGTTTACAGCCCTGGAAACTTTACACCAGCTAAAGGCCGACGGGGATTATAGCCGTTATGTAAAAATGCTCCAAAAAAAGCGTAAGCCTACTTTGGAAGAGCAATTCCGTTTAACGCGCCTGCAACAGCAACTTCTACTGCCAATGCAATTAGATACGCTGCAGAAATACAAGCAGCAAACCATGCTAGGCGGTATTTATTGGGGAGAGGAAAAATATAGCCTTTTCAACAATAACATCACCAATACTTTACTGGCTTACCAAATATTGCGCGCCGCCGGCGACCACGAGCGGGAGCTGGCGCAAATACAAGCTTATCTGTTAAGCGAACGCAAAACCGGCCACTGGCGCAATACTTACGAATCTGCCCAAGTGCTGGCTACTTTACTACCGGATCTGATAAAAGCAGCCGGCAAACAAAGCGTGCCGGATAATACGTTGCGTTTTTCCGGTCCCGTAAATTTTAAGACCAATCAGTACCGGACCGATACTACCTTTGCCGCCACGCAGCCTTTGCGGGTACAAAAACAAGGAAAGCTGCCGCTGTATTTAACGGCTTACCAAACAGCCTGGAACCAATTGCCCCGGCCGGTTTTAAAAGATTTTGTAGTAAGCACTTCTCTAAAAGAAATGCAAAATAATGTTGTTTTACGCGCTGGCACGCCGGTGGAAATGCAGGTACAGGTAGAAGTAAAAGCCGCTGCTGATTACGTAATGATTGAAGTGCCCATCCCGGCCGGTTGCTCTTACGACGAAAAAGGCGGCAGAGGCGCTTATGAAGTACACCGGGAATATTTTCGCAACAAAGTGAGCATCTTCTGCGATCAGCTTCCCAAAGGGAAATATACGTATACCATAAAGCTTTTACCGCGTTACTCCGGTTCTTACACCCTTAATCCGGCGAAGGCCGAACTCATGTACTTCCCTACCTTTTTTGGCCGTAACGAAATGAAAAAAGTTTTGGTGAAATAAATATTATTTAACTAAGCCCATGCTCCTGATTTAGCAGAGAACCCAAAAAAGATAATCACAAGTTATAAGAACAGGCTAACGCTTACCATCGGGTTCTTTTTTATCAGGTTCTGAGGTGCGCGGGATGCCGTACTAATTTCTGTAACATTTAATCTAAATTATATAACTACTAAATGTAAAAATAGATTTAGCTTTGTAATAGGAAAAGTAAACATTCTGATAACTAATACATCATACATCGTTCTGATGAAAGCAATGCAAAAAATAGTTCAACTTAGCTTAACCGTAGCCATTTTACTGGCTGCCATGGGCTTTCGTGTGAATATACCGCATTGCGCAGCTGAAAAAGTTACTTATTCCTTGTTTTCAAAGCCGGCTTGTTGCTGCCACGAAGAGGCTGATATCAACCCGGAAGCCTGCCGCGATATGACTTGTGGCCCGCAACAGGGTACAGTCTACCAGGTTAATTTAAACACCACTATTCAGCAGGCCGCTAAATTCTTTAAAGAACCGGCAACGTATCTGAGCTTTACCGCCAGCATCCGACCGGCCATTCTGGCTAGTATTCCTCATTTTACTTTGCCGCCTCCGGTTTCCGGCAGGTGTATCGGCATTTTACATCAAACCTTTATTATTTAGTTTTCTTTTCTTTTTAGAAGCGACAGGTATGCTATTCCCGCAGCACTGCCTTCTAAGCGTAAATTCCAGGCAATCTTAAGAAATCTGTATAGCAACGGCCGCTAAAACCCGTGCTGCTAGTGGCTATTTCTTAGTCCTTAATTGCTCCTTGTTTGCTTTAGGCAATAGCACTAAAGGCTTGATTGCATGGGAATTTTACGGCCGCAACTCTCTTAAATTACTGGTTTGCCATTTAGTCCCGACGAAAAATCTTCGCCGGATAACGGCTTAATAATGGCCCTTTTGGCTTTTAAAAGCTATAACGGCCTTGATTTATTGTTAATAAAGTAATTCTAAATCCATTTATTTAAATTAACCTATTAATGAAAGCGCTTATCTTAAACATTACCTTATCCATTTTTGGCTTATCCTTATTTACGGCTTGCAACAGCGGCGAAACAAACCAAAACGCAACGGAGCAAACCGAAACACAACAAGAAGTGGCCGGTGTAACTTACACCTGTTCCATGCACCCGGAAGTAATCAGCAATGAGCCGGGTAAGTGCCCCCAATGCGGTATGACCCTGGTAAAGGCCGGCACGGACGAACACCAGCACGAAGCCGGCGAACAGCATTAATATTTTGCTTTACCATCCTCTCTGTAGCAAAAGCAGGGAGGAATTTTCTTCCAGATGATGATTAGTAAATTAATATCCTTTTCTCTCCGTAACCGCTTGATTGTTTTACTTATTGCCGCCGGATTGTTCGGTTGGGGAATTTATGCGGTAAGCACCAATAAAGTAGATGCTATCCCGGATTTATCGGAAAACCAAGTAATTGTTTTTACCGAATGGATGGGCCGCAGTCCGCAAATTATCGAAGATCAGGTAACCTATCCTTTGGTAACGAACCTGCAGGGAATGCCGCAGGTGAAATATGTGCGCGGTACATCCATGTTTGGGATGAGTTTTATTTACGTCATTTTTAATGACCAAACCGATATTTACTGGGCCCGGGAACGGGTGCTGGAGCGGCTCAACTACGCCAACCGTCTATTGCCGGAAGGTGCTATTCCGACCTTAGGTCCGGATGGGACGGGAGTTGGGCATATTTTATGGTACACGTTGGATGCACCGGGCATGGACCTGGGCGAGCAACGTGCCATTCAGGATTGGTACGTAAAATTTTCGCTACAGAATGTGCCGGGCGTAAGTGAAATTGCCTCTTTCGGGGGCTTTCAGAAGCAGTACCAGGTTACCCTGGACCCGAACAAATTAACTTACTATAATTTGTCGGTACCGGATATAATAACGGCAGTACGGGCCAATAACAACGAAAGCGGGGGCCGTAAGTTTGAAATGAGCGACATCGGCTATATTATTAAAACTACCGGTTACCTGCAATCTACCCAGGAAATTGAAAATATACCGATCGTTACCCAAAACACCATACCCATTCGGGTGCGCGATATCGCCACGGTGCAAATGACCGGGGAAAGCCGCTTGGGTATTTTTGACTTAAACGGCGAAGGCGAAGCCGTAGGCGGTATTGTGGTAATGCGCTACGGTGAAAATGCGGCCGAAGTAATTGAAAATGTAAAAGCCAAAATGAACGAAGTTTCCGTCGGGCTGTCCCAAGGCGTAAAGTTTAACATTGTTTACGACCGTAGCGGTCTGATTAACGAATCAGTTGATTCAGTGAAAAATACGTTGATTGAGGAAATGGTAGTGGCTTCTGTTTTAGTATTTCTCTTTCTGTTTCACTGGCGCAGCGCCTTAATCATCATTATTCAATTGCCCTTATCGGTAGCCATTGGCTTTATCTTATTGAATCTCTTTGCTATCTCCTCCAATATCATGTCCCTCACCGGTATTGCTTTAGCCATTGGGGTAATTGTAGATGATGCCATTGTAATGGTCGAAAACGCTTACCGGCACTTGGCCGAAGCGCAACATACAGAAAATCATGGATAAGGAAACGCGTCTGGCAATCATCGAAAAAGCTTCCAAGCAAGTTGGCCCCAGCGTGTTTTGGAGTACCATTATTATTATCACTTCTTTTCTGCCGGTTTTTTTACTAACCGGACAGGAAGGGAGGTTATTTAGTCCTTTGGCCTGGACCAAGACTTTTATTTTAATTGTCGATGCTTTTGTAGCAGTTACGGTTACGCCGGTGCTGCTTTCATTTCTTCTGAAAGGCAAGTTTAAACCCGAAAGCAGCAACCCCATCAACCGGGGATTGGAGCGGGTTTATGGCCCCGTGTTACGCTGGTGTTTGGAATGGCGGAAAACCACCATTGCTATCAATATAATCGCTTTGCTGATTAGCATTCCCATGTTATTCAGGTTAGGTTCGGAGTTCATGCCGCCTTTAGATGAAAGCTCTATCTTGTTTATGCCGGTTACCTTACCGGATATTTCCAATACCGAAGCCAAACGCATTTTACAGGTGCAGGATAAAATCATCAAATCAGTGCCGGAAGTAGCCCAGGTTTTAGGCAAAGCCGGCCGGGCCAGTACCGCCACCGATAATTCGCCTATCAGCATGATCGAAACCATTATTCAGCTCAAACCCGAATCGGAATGGCGAGCCGGCATGACCAAAGCCAAAATTATTGCGGAGCTCGATCAGAAACTCCAGATTCCCGGCGTCATCAACGGCTGGACCCAACCAATTATCAACCGCATCAACATGCTGGCTACCGGTATCCGGACCGATGTAGGCGTAAAAGTATACGGCCAAAGCCTGGACTCTATTGCCTTGGTTTCCGAAAGTGTACGTAATGCCCTGCGGGATATTCCGGGAGTAAAAGATTTATACATCGAACCGGTAACCGGAGGTAAATACCTGGAAATTCAGACCCGGCGCGAAGAATTAGGCCGTTACGGACTTTCCGTGAACGATATAAATACCGTTGTAGAATCAGCGTTGGGCGGCATGCCGATTGGTAATACCATTGAAGGGCGACAACGTTTTTCTATCAATTTGCGCTTAGCCCAGGAATACCGCAACAGCCTGGACCGTATCCGACGCATCCCAATTCAATCCGGCGCTGCCGGTACCGTTCCGCTTTCGGCGGTGGCCGCTGTGCAGTTGGTAGATGGGCCGCCTATGATTGCCTCCGAAAATGCCCAGTTGCGCGGCGCGGTTTTATTTAACGTGCGCGACCGGGATTTAGGCAGCACGGTGCAAGAAGCTATTCAAAAACTGAACGGAGAATTAACCAATTTGCCCAACGGCTACCGCCTGGAATGGAGCGGGCAATGGGAAAACCAAATCCGGGCCAATCAAACCCTGAAAATTATTATTCCTTTGGTGCTAATTATCATTTTCCTGATTCTGTACTTTTCTTTTAGATCGTTTAAGGAAGCTTTGCTCAATTTAATCACCATTCCTTTTGCCCTGATTGGCGGCGTTTTTATCGTGTACTTCTACGGTATTAACTTATCGGTAGCAGTAGCAGTGGGCTTTATTGCCTTGTTTGGTTTGGCCGTGGAAACCGCCATGGTCATGGTGGTTTACCTGAACGAAGCCATGAACCAGCTGGTAGCTGATAAAGGCAATTCCCGCCAGACTATTACCAAGCAGGATATCCGGGATTATGTGTTTAGAGGTGCCGCCAAGCGTTTGCGCCCCAAAGTCATGACGGTTTCGGTTTCATTGTTTGGTTTAATTCCGGTACTGTGGGCCACCGGCGTGGGCACCGATGTGATGTTACCGATTGTGCTGCCCCTGATTGGCGGGGTTTTTACCTCTTCTATCCACATCTTGCTGGTAACGCCCGTGGTGTTCGAAATAACCAAAGAATACGAATTGAAAAAATACGGCAAAATTGAAATATACGATGTTAAGCATTAAGTATAAAAGCAGCCTGCTGACCGGATTTTTTATCCTGACAAGCTTTTGTTTGCAGGCGCAGAACCGGGTATTGAACCTGGATAGTGTGCTGCATTATATTCACCATAACAACCTGATGTTGCAGGAACACGAAATCCAGACCCAAGCCTTGAAAACTTACGCCGAAGGCGCAAAAAGCTGGATGGCTCCCATGGTGGGAGCGGGTGTTTTTATGTATCCCTATCCGGGCCAAACTATTATGGAGGGCCGGGATAAAGGTATGTTTATGGCTGCTGCCCAGCAGGAAATTCCTAATCCGGCCAAATTAAAAGCCAAAGAAAAGTATATGTTGTCGCAGGCGGCAGCTGAAGACGAAGGCCACGAAGTTATGGCGAACGAATTCCGAGCACAGGCCAAAACGGCTTATTACCAATGGGTAGTGCTGGAAAAGAAAAAGGCCGTCCTGCAGGAAAATCAGCGCATCATGCAGTTTATGCTTAAGCTTTCGCAGGTGCGCTACCCTTATAACCAGAGCTCCCTGGGCAGTATTTACAAAGCCGAAGGCCGCCTGGCCGAAGTGGAAAATATGTTGCTGATGAACAATAATGAGATTATTATGAAAAATATTCGCTTAAATATGCTCATGAACCTGCCTCCAAATACGCGTTTTCAAATAGATACGGTTGTGCAGGTGGCCGCAGCAATGCTGCTGCCCGATACAACTTACTTAAGTACCGCCCGGAGCGATATCCGGCAAATAGATAAAAAGATCCAATCGATGCAACTGAACCTGCAACTAGAAAACTTAGAACGCAAGCCGGACTTTAGCCTGCGCCTGGAACATATGATGCCCCGGGCCGGGATGATGCCGCAGGTTTTTACCGCCATGGGAATGCTTTCTGTTCCGATTGCACCCTGGTCGGCGAAGATGTACAAGGCCAACAGCAAAGCCATAGGCCTGGAAATTGCCGCTATGCAAAAAGGCCGGGAAAGTTTATTGATTGAAGCGCAAAATATGGTAGCAAGTATGGGCCTGGAACTGCAAACCAAACAAACGCAGGTAAGCAATTACGAAACTAAAATACTACCAGCTCTGCGGCGCAACTACGAAACCACGCTGCTTAGTTACGAACAAAATACCGGCCAGTTGCCCCTGGTGATTGATGCCTGGGAAGCGCTGAACATGGCCCAAATGGAATACCTGAATAACCTGGAGCAATTATACCTGATCCGTGTGAATTATGAGAAAGAACTGGAAAAATAACTTATTTATAAGTTTCGTCAACCAGCTAAAAAGTCCTTCTTCGGAGGGGGTAGGGGGAGGATTTCTAGGTAATTCGTCTACTTTAAATGCCGCGAGCGTCCTCGCTCATGGCTCCCATGAACTGGCCTCTGGCCAGCAGAGGCGAGACGCTTACTCCATAATCATCACGAGCGAGGACGCTCGCGATAGTAGTGATTTAATTAAATATAATTGCCCAAATATGGAGCTGATTAGGAGATATTTAGAGAGATTATCCACTTTTTTAACCAAAGCTCTAACTCTGATTTCTATATTTCTTCTGTTCACCTTTACATCCTGTAACGACAAACACGGCCAGGCTGGTGAAGTGGCGAAGACCGCTAACGATGTAGAATATACCTGCCCGATGCACCCGCAAATTATCCGGGATGAACCCGGAGATTGCCCGATCTGCGGCATGACGCTGGTGCCCCGGCAAACAACAAATGCCCCCACCACGGCTGTTTCCCCGGGTCTGGATTATTTATTGCAGCTTGCTAACCAGAGCGTGGTTTCCGATATAAAAACCACGCAACCAATACAAAAACAAGTGCAAAATAGTATTACCATGAGCGGCGTGGTAACCTACGATACCCGGCGGCAATATATTATTCCGGCGCGTTTTGGCGGGCGTATCGAAAAACTCTACGTGCAGTTTAACTTTCAGCCGGTGCGTAAAGGGCAAAAGTTGTACGATATCTACAGTCCGGAACTGGTTACGGCCCAAAAAGAATTGCTATATCTTTTACAAAACGACCCCACCAATACAACTTTAATTAACGGGGCTAAGCAAAAACTAGCTTTGCTGGGAGCCACGCCGGGCCAGATACAGCAACTAATCCGAAGCGGCCGCGAAACCTATACGTTTTCAGTATACAGCCCTTATGCCGGTTACGTACTGGATCCGGCGGTAACCGCAACTCCGGCACCAACCCCCGCTGCGCCCACTGCCGGCGGCGATGGCATGAATGGCATGAGCGGTGCGGGGAATGCCGGTGGTATTATGCAAGCCGGAAACGGTTCTGCTGCAACTACGCCGGGCAATAATTTTGCCATCCGCGAAGGCATGTACGTAACTACCGGTCAGGCGCTGTTAAAAGTAGTGGATGCCTCCCAGGTTTGGGCGCAGTTTAATGTGGCCAGTAGCCAGGCCGGACAACTACAGCCCGGAACACCCATCACCATTACTTTTAACCAACTACCCGGCGAAACAATCCAATCAGAGGTAAGCCTGGTGGAACCGGTTTATGAAGCCGGTGAGAATTTTGCCCGAATTCGCGCTTCCCTCTCCACTTCTAACCAATCAACGCTGATTGGCCAGTTAATTACTGGTAAAGTTACTTACAGCACCGGCACGGCCCTGTGGGTGCCAAATGAAGCAGTACTGGATATCGGCACGCAATCCGTAGCTTTTATAAAGACGAACGGGGTGTTTAAACCCGTTTCGGTGCAAGTAGGGCAGCGGGCCAATAGTGAAGTAGAAGTGTTATCGGGTTTAAATGCCCAAGACGCCATCGCCGTGAATGCCCAGTTTCTAGTCGACAGCGAAAGTTTTATCCGGGTAGAAGAAAATAACAGATGAAAAAAGTTTTGAATAGATTTAGATATTCGACAGAAGTAGTAGAAAGTCCTTCTTTGGAGGGCGTAGGGGGAGGAGCGAAGAAGGTAAACAAGCAATTTACCAAGCTACTGCGATCAAATTTCTGGCTAGTGCTTCTTTTGGTAGTTGCCTGCACCAACATGGATAAGCACGAACACCACGATGCCGGCACGGCGACCACCGGTACCACCTACACTTGCCCGATGCACCCGCAGATTATAGAAAGTGAACCGGGTTCCTGCCCTGTATGCGGTATGAACTTAGTGCCGGTGCAGGAACAAACCTCTACTGAAAAGAATGCCGGCAGTATTATGCTCAGCGATACCCAAGTGCAGTTGGGCAATATAACTACGCATCCGGTTCAGATGGGGCAGGTCGGGAGCAATACTATTCTGACGGGCCGTTTAGTAGTAGACCCAACCCAGGCCGATTTAATTAGCAGCCGCGCCGCCGGCCGGATTGAAAAACTGTACGTGAAGGAAACCGGCCGCTCCATTCAGAAAGGCCAGCCGCTCTACGACCTGTACAGCGAACTGTTGCTGACCCTGGAACAAGAATATTTATTGGCCTTAGATCAGGTAAAAGCTTTTCCGGATGACAAACAGTTCGCCTCCATTCTGGAGGCGGCTAAAAGAAAACTGCTGCTAACGGGCTTATCAAAGGCCCAGATAAATAAAGTGGCGCAGTCCCGGCGGTTAGATGCCCGCATTACGTTTCTGGCCCCAACGGCCGGGATTGTTACCGAAATAGCCGCTGCCGAAGGCGTATATGTAACCGAAGGCAGTTTGCTGTATCGCTTAAACCGGTTTCATACCATTTGGGTAGAAGCCGAATTATACGCGCCGGAAGCAGCGCAATTACGGGTCGGCTCTTCCATCGAAGTAACGGTGCCCGGTATCGCAACGCCCATCAAAACTGAAGTAGCCTTTATTAATCCGGAGTTCCGGCAAAACAGCCAGGTAGTTATAGCCCGCGCCGAACTACCCAACCCCCAAGGTAGACTAATACCCGGTACCCAGGCCACCATTAATTTGCCCGCCCCGGAAACCCAGGCGCTCACCTTACCGCTAGATGCTGTTATCCGGGATGCCCGGGGGGCACACGTTTGGGTGAAAACCGGCAAAAATACGTTTAATTCCAAGATGGTTACATTGGGCCCCGAAAGTGCCAACCAGGTAGCAATTGCCAGCGGATTAAGCCCCAACGATACCGTGGTAGTTACCGGCGCTTATTTACTCTACAGCGAATTTGTTTTAAAGAAAGGCGCCGACCCGATGGCTGCCCATAACCATTGATAATCAGATGTGATCTGGTTTTTACCATTGAAATCAATGTATCCGGGGTATATACTTATAATAAAGTTGCCGGTGAAAACACCATAGCCGTTAGGTTAAGCGAAGCATTGCTTTGCCCGGGTGCTTTAGCTCCGGGTATTAAGGGCGGTTCGGCCAGAAATGTATGGCACTCCTGACTTCAGTCAGGGGCAATTTAAAGTCAGGCAATTAAGAAAAGGTGCAGGTAGTAATTCTTTTCTCTTAGCTTGATGCTTATGGTGAAAATACGCGGTAAAAGCGGCTGTACAATAGCTATTAACGCTTTAAAGTTATATTAGTGAGGATGATTTTGCTTTTCCGGAGCGATAAAAAACGGCGGCTGTTTGTCTTTAAACGGATGGCGCTGCTGTTCCAGAAAAGAAGAAGGATATTGTTCTACTTCTTCAAACCCTAACACAATATCCCGGCCGTCGGTCGGCAGATAAGCCGTTTTAAAAATATAATCCCAGATACTCAGGCTAATGCCGTAGTTGGCACCGTAGCGGTAAGGCAGCTTTTTTGCGTGGTGCCAGATATGCATCTGCGGATTATTAAACAAGTACCGCAATGGCCCCAGTGGTACCTGGAAATTGGAATGGTTGAAATGCCCGATGGCGGTGGCAAAAATATGCACCAGAAAGAAATCCTGGATACCAAAACCAATCATCGCCAGCGGAATATACTCTAAGGTCCGGTAAACCACGGTTTCCATCCAGTGAAACCGAAGATGGGCGGCAAAGCCCATTTGCTGCACCGAATGATGCACTTTATGGAATTCCCACAGAAAATCTACGCGGTGCAGCAAGCGATGCACATTCCACTGGATAAAATCACGCACAATAAAAAGCGTAAGCAGTTGCCCCCATACCGGCCACGACTTAATCTCTAAAGCCACAATATTTTTTAAACCGAAAAATCTTAAAGCATCATTAAAAGCTTCTACCCCGATATTAGAAACAGCATTAAAACCAATGAGCGAAAAAAGGAAGAAGTTGAAGAACATATAAAAGCCATCCAGCCAGAAGTCTTGCCGGATTTTCGCCTGGTGTTGCCGCCAGGGCACGATAATTTCCAGGAGCCAAAAGAAAAGCGAAAGGCCCAGCAGCCAGTAAAAGTAATTTCCCCAGTGCGGATGCAATACCTCCTGCACCAGGTAATTACCGTAACCAGTAAAAGATTTTATAAATATATCCCAATATTTTTCCATGGCTTACTAACTGCTATTATTCCTTACTAAAACTGGTAACCATTCTTCTGTTTAATAATGTTGTAATATTTAATTTAAGGTAAGTGTTAGGAAAAACGTCGCATTAGAATACAATTCTAGTCTTTGGAAAGGGGGCCTTTTGGCAGAAGTATCTGCTAGATTTCTGGTGCCGACGTAGGAGGCATTCCGACGATAGGAGGAAAAGAAATATCAGCAGCCCGACTCCCAGGGACGGGGCCCACCGGCCTTGAGACAACTTAGGCCGATAAAAGTCTGTTAGCACCACCACCTTGAAAGATGTAATCTTTCAAAAGATAAAACTATTTGCCTAACTCTATTAAATTCCCATCAGAACAATCACTAAACAGCAACCCAAATTTAAGGTAACATCGCTACCGGAATACCGGCCTCTTTCAACGCATTAAATCCTTCGCTTGCATTATAAACATTTATAAAGCCCATTTCGTGCATTAGTTTACTAGCTTTACTGCTGCGGCCACCTACCGCGCAATAAACCAGGTAAGGCTTGGTCTTGTCTAAGGTAGAAAGCTGGGTGGCAAAATCAGGTGCTTTGTAATCCAGATTAGTGGCTTCCTGCAAATGCCCGCCGGCATATTCTTCACCAGTACGTACATCCATTCGCACGATGGCCGGTTGCGCTAACAACAAAGATTTGGCCTCCTGGCCCGTGAGCGCTTTTACCGGTAATGCTACCTCTTCCTGGGCTACTGGCTGCTGGGTAGGAGTGCGGTCAGTAGATGAGTTACAGCTACTGAATATCAATATAAAGGCGACACAACTTAAAAGCTTAAAATTCATGTTGGGTTATTTTAACTATTAAATATTATGCTCAGATAGGATTTTACCACCCCAACCCCGCCTAAAATAGGAGGGGAGCTTTGCGGCTTATTAAAGATAAAAGCTATCTTTTAAATTCTTCAAGTACTTATTTACTGATGATACGCAGCATTTAGAAAAAGTATTATGAGAAGAGGTCTAAGGAGTTAAATGCTGTCATTCAGCAGGAAACTTGATAGCAGCAATCCAACAAGTTTCCTGCTGAATGACAAAGATGGCTTTTAAGACCTTCTATTTTATCTCCTGCGTAACATCAGTTATTTACATAAAGTTAAAAGAAACTCTTTAAAAATACGCTTGCAGGAGTTTTAAACTTTTTACTTGAGAACAAACAGGACGGCATTTTATAGCTTATCTGTTATTTGGGTCAACTTTAAAAGAAAATCCCGGAACTCCTGGTTATCATAACTAGCCATGCCTTCTTTGCGGACCACAATTTGGCCTGTTGGCGAAAGCACAAAGGTAGTCGGGATAACCTGGCTGGCATAAACAGGTGGCAACACTCCGTTCAGGAAATACACCGGAAACGTAAATCCTTTTTTACGAATAAATTTTTGCGCCTTAGCCGGATCATCATCCAAGGAAATCATGACAAAAGCAATCTGATCTGATTTGACTTGGGTGTATAGTTGATGAATATTCGGCATTTCGGCAATACAGGGCGGGCACCAGGTAGCCCAAAAGTTTATAAAAACTACTTTGCCCTGCAATGATGCCATCGAAATTGTTTCTCCGTTCAGGGTTCGCAACGATACATTATAACTGCCTACAGGCAAAACGGCAGTTTTATTTACCGGGTCCGGGTGGTTGGATGTGGTGGTGTTTACCGGTTCTATATTGGGTTTAATAAGGCCGGTGGCTAATATAATGCGTTGTACCTGACCAATTACTTCGGTATGCCAACCCGAAAAATAGAAGCTGCTCAGTATGACCAGCCAGATAAGCCACTCCGGAATACGGCGAAAAAAGCTGATTAAATGACGCATGTAGGTAGGCTAATTACTTCAACATCAGGAAAGCGCCTGCGGGGATGGACTGCCAGCCGGACGCGATTTATCTTCCGGCAACGGCACAAACGCTTGGTTATCAGTAGGCGGTAACAAAATGCGGCCTTCCTTCCAGTCGGCTTTGGCCTGTTCAATCCGTTCTTTGCGCGACGAAACAAAATTCCACCAGATAAACCGTTCGCCCAGCGGTTCGCCGCCTAATAACATGAGCGTGGCGAGTTCTTTAGCCAGGATTACCGGATCGGTACCTTTGGTAAAGACCAGCATCTGGCCCGGCAGATAGGTGCGACCGGCAATTTCCACACTGCCTTTAGCTACGTAAATAGCGCGTTCGGCGTGTTCGCGCGGCAGGCCAAAATGGGCGTTTTTTTCCAATACTACATGCAAATAAAATAAAGGCGAATGGGTTTTAACGTTATTCCGCAGGCCAAAAGCATCGCCCGCAATCAACCGCATCCATACTCCGGTACCGGTAAAAACGGGTAGCTGTTCCGGTTTATAGTTATCAAAACTAGGGATGGCTTCTTCGTCTTTTTCCGGTAAGGCCACCCAGGTCTGAATCATTTCCAGGTTGCCACCGGCCAAAGCAGCGGGATCTTCGAAGCGTTCGGAGTGGGCTATGCCACGGCCGGCGGTCATCCAGTTTACTTCTCCCGGCCGGATAACCTGCTCTACGCCCAGGCTGTCGCGGTGCGTAACCTGCCCGTCAAACAAATAACTAACCGTAGACAGGCCAATGTGCGGATGCGGCAGTACATCCAAATCAGGTGTCGGCTGCGGCGGTATTGCTACCGGCCCGGCGTGGTCCATGAAAATAAAGGGTCCAACCATCCGGCGCAGGCGGAAAGGCAGTATTCTCCGCACTTCCATACCGGGGCCGATCATGGCCTGACGGGCTTCTATTACAATATCCAGCATAACAACCTTATTTTATTTCGCCTGGCTAATGACGGAAATACCCGCTTCATTAACAACAATTATTTAAAGGCTGCACTAAAAGAAAAAACGCTTATTTTTTATTGGGGTGATATTAAAATAAACGAAGCGCTTGATACGGCCATAATGCTGCCTGGCTTGAAATAGTTGCTGAATCTAAACACAACTTGACCTGGCATGCGGAGAGTGTAAACTGAAGTGTGTTAGTTGTTATTATTACTTATTGAGATGGACTTTTAGCCGGTCTTCAAACATAACGCATAAACTGATTTTAACGGCCGGTTGCGCTATTCCTGCATGGCTGGAATGACTTTGTCGGTGATAGCCGATAGCGTGGCTGTAGAAATGTCCATCTGCTACATTTCTTTAATGTGTCTGGCAATGCTACCGGTGCTCATACCTAAGCCATACAAGCGCATTTTCTTCTCTTCCAATTCGGCCGTGATGATGAGCTGGCGCTTAGGTAAAACCATTGGCTCATAACTGCTCAAGCGCTCGCGCGTGCTCTCCAGTTCAAACTCTCCCGACAAACTCTTAACTTTTATGATGGCCTTGCCATTTTTGCGATTTGCTAAACCCGCTGCTTTTCTTCTTGTAAATAAGCCTCTAGCTCACCGGCTATGGCGGATTCTAAAAAGGGTTTAAGTAAAGGCGCAAATATACCCTTCTCGCCGTTCAGCGGCTTACCCGCTTACATCCCTTTGATCGCTCCCTGTTTGAAGCTTTCAATATCAAACTGCTGTTCTTTTTTCATTTTATAAACTGTGTCTCTAAAGTTAATTTTTTCCCCTTTTGTTTTTATCGACACAGTTTATTGTACAGTCTCTTTGAGTTTGCGCATGCATTTGTGATAGATTGCTATTTGCTTGATTATTAGTGTGCTTGGCACACAAAAGCAATCTTTATTGCAAGCCTAACATAATCGATGTTAGTTGGTGTCTTTTCATTACCTGTAAATGCCTAATGCAATTTTAGGCTACTTTTAATTTGTAGTCTACACTGGGCAATTCTCAAACT
>Ga0210040_10001137_pt1 | contig 41194 bp, 33 predicted proteins | sample CryGeyCG12114_NA_FD_185462 | JGI IMG/M metagenome (GOLD analysis project Ga0210040, IMG submission 185462) | Groundwater microbial communities from aquifer - Crystal Geyser CG19_WC_8/21/14_NA (SPAdes) (version 2) | ecosystem: Environmental > Aquatic > Deep subsurface > Groundwater | place: USA... | reverse complement strand
TTTGATGAGCAAGACAGCCTAACTAACTAACTAACCAAAGCAATAATAGTACTGCAGGCAATGGTAGCCTTAAGACTGAAGTAAGTCAAGTGTATGTTCCACTTCGCATTCACACTTTCACACTAACTATTTACTGCGACTGACGGCGAGGAATAATGAGCATCGAATATGCTAGCATGCTAGCTGACACTTTTTCCCTCTATTTGTATTCATCTATTCATTCAGAATTTGTCAGTACGTGTACATTTCCTTAGTTATTTAGCGCCGCAACGGCGTCGAAACTTTTCCATAAATAAACTGCTCATCTGTCTTTCTTCTTTAAACAATCTTCCCACTTGACTACATTTGATCATTTCATGCTAGTGCTAGATCCTTGATCTTTGCATTTAAAAACAAAATTGCTGGTGGCTTATGCGAAAGAAGAGTCCTTTGTCGACTCTTTTTGCCACACGAATTTTACACGGCTTAAACACATATTACCTCCATGAAAAATGGATATCATAGATTGTACATTGGCACAATTATTTCACATATGGATGGATGTATTAGTTTTAATCATTTCACATTGTAACCTAACCCGCAGCAGGGGCTTGCATGAAAATTTACAATTGACAGGGTAAAAATTGTAAAACAGTATTTGACCGTGACAATTCCAATCGAAAGTCGTTTGGTAAATTATTTGGATTTTTTCTTTACAATTCAATAGCCGAACTGTAGTTTGATTATTGTAATTTAACCTACCTTAGTAACCCTGTATTGCTCACCCGCTGCCAAAATCTAATTTTATTTTCCAAGGGCTTTTTGGGGGCTTGAAGCGACGGTAGACGGTAAAACTATTCGGTTTTTGTGAGTATTCTAGAAATATAGCAGAACTAAGTTAATATAAGTCAATAACAAAAACAAATTTTCAAAATCCGTCTTAAAGAGTATTGGACACGGCTCAGTCAGGCTGCCAAAAAAAAATTACGATTTTACAATTTTGTAAAAAAAAGTCAGGTTTTTGTGCAACGCGAGTAAGTATGACAATTTTTAAAATACAACTGTCAAATTTAAATATTTTCCTATTATTGTCAACTTTTGAAAATTATTTTATGTCCTACAAATTGTCAAAATTCGTTGACAAGACGACAAAATTTGGAATCGGAATAATTTAAAGAACTATAAATTGTCCCCCAATACCATATAAAATATAAAAAAACGAGTAATTAGTAGATTGACATACCTGATTTTCCTCACTAACGCTACTAACTAACTAACTAACAAAGAAATAGCACAGGTTTTGAAAATAAGTTAATTGTTGAGGCAATCCCAACCCAAGGTTAATCAGATCAAGTGAGCAATAACATGATAAACTCTATTGAATTCATAACTGACTGAATACTCAGCGATACCCTAACTTAATCAAGTGAGCTGCAAAAACTAAGATTTGATTGAATCAGTTGCACATTACAGTCTAATAGGCAATTAATTAATATGTGATATGGCAAAGCAATTCAGTCATTTGCAATCCAATTCAATCTTTTGTAACTTTGTAAACAGTTTATAGAAAGAAAACGGGAATGAAGTCCTTTGAAAACTGAATTATGGCCCTCAATGAATGTCATGACCACATAAGGTGCTCTGACGTCAATTCATCTTTGTTCTCTTCAATTCGTTGAAGGATATTACGCAGAGTTTACAAAATGACCTTTTGTGTAAACAATATTGGTTAATAGTAATATATTATAAAGTTTAAAAAACTGTGTAGTTAGTTAGTTACGCTAGTGACGCTCAATACTAACTAACGAACTATAAGTTTAATGTTTTCTTTAGAGCAGGGCATGTGAATTTGTTCTTTTACTGCAGCTAAATTAATGCATCATACTGTACCCACTCTACCATAGTATCTCGTTATGCTATATCAATTCAATTTTGACAAAAGTGAAACTGAATTTTAGTCCGTTGCTCGTATATGCTTTTAAGAAGTTTTCAGGATCCTTTACTTTGTTATCTAATTATTTCGTCCAATTTCATTAATTATTTCAGCACTGTGAAAAAAACTGATGGTACACCAGCACACACCTATACCAGTGACTGTGAAAAGACGCACGCACACGAAAATTTGAATGTTAAAGATACTACATTTATGTAAAGAGAAAATCAATCAGTTTTCGAGTCGAATTATAATTCCCTTAGCATACATAAGATGAATACACGGTTTCGCACTTAGCATGGGGAAAAGTTTCAATCCCGAAGAGACGTAGCAAGTAAGTAAGTACAAGTAATCAGTGGATCTGGGTACCAGATAACTTCATTGAAATTTACTAGTCGCGTTTAATTGCTAATCGTTTTACTACCATAGATCTTTAATTCTCGATGACAGAAAAACTACTTTGCACTCGAAATGGTCCACTTAAGGGACATTAGGATGTTGTTAAACAGATTAACTGATGCATAATTTTGGCAATACTATTTCACACTCTGTGTGGCATGACCAAAGCATTAAAAACAGAACCTGTACCTGTAGTAATCGCATAATTTCTTGAGTAGCATCACCCATAGTAAGAATAAATAAATAAAATCATTTTCCAATCTGAATCAATCGTTTAGCTAATGTTGACTCCGAATACCAATTGCGTTTCCAATGAATTCTGCACATCGATCACACACAAATATGAACAATGCATGGGCTCAGTCAGTGAATTGAGATAAATCCTTGTTTACAAATGATAAATGAACACATGTCTTGGTGCGAGCAATTTGATCCTGAAAGACAGACAGAATACGTTCACCTTGTATGACGAATGCAAAGCTTCAAGTGAGCTGATCATTCGACATCCGTGCTTTTGCATTTCGTATGTGAAAAGTGAGAGACCTCATGCACTTTACAGCATCAGTCAAATATTTTTTTCTTATTAAAAACGCAACAGACACACAAAACTGCGCTGTTAGTCATGAAGATATCTGTTTGATATGCGTTAGCATTTCCCTAGAAACTAAGAACATGCTCATGAGCATTGTACATACCATAATATGACTACAGAGTGATGGAGAACATGCAACGGGAAAAGTATTGTACAAGTGAGTGCGTAAGGGCTAACAAAGTTATTGTTAGTTTGCAATGGAGCAATCAGTAATCAATCGATTTGGTATGTAGCCCATGAATTCAAGCTTGTTATCAACGAATGGCGGATGATATAACCACAGCAATGAGATACATTGTTTGTTTGTTGATGTTTATGTGCCAATATGAGAGAAATCAATTACAAATTATCAAGAGGGCAAAATAAATACATTGTCAGCAATTTCTTGCATGCAATGCTTATTGCACGACATCCTCGTGGCACACAGTAAGTCTAAAAGTAGTCAAATTAGGATGCCTTTAGTTAGTTTTTTAAAAAGAATGGCAACTATACAGTACAATAAGAAAAATTAATTTTCAGGATTAAAAGATTTTTATCCACCAACAGCTTGAATAAATAAAATAAAGTAGCAACAAATGCCCCATGGTATCATCATGTAGTAATTAGTTCGTTAGGTTGTAGCTATACTGGCTATATTATAGTTCCTGAAAATTATTGTAGTTCTTTCTGTCGCAATGACAACGACACAGATCTGAAGATGATATTATAATATGTATTCATCAGAATAAATCTTTCATAGCTTCCCAAGCTGGAGGATAATTTTAAGTGTTCTAAGGCATGAAACTCACTTCACTTATGCAAACCTATTAACTCGTGCATACTAATTGACTCATTTGCCGTCGTCTCTCTGCAAAATGGTGTGCATGGAACCAAATTAGCAGAAGTGGGCTCATTTCTTATTCAAGCAGAACCAAGACTATAGGATTGAACAACTTAAACACTTCTGGCATCATAAAATATAACCTTATTATGTCTCATTTAAAATATACAAGTTGCATAGACCTTAAAACCATATGTGACTTCCTTCTTCACTTAATCTGCTGTCAATACTCCCTGCGTGAGGTACTTTTCCTATTGCTTACAAAATAAGGCCGTCTAGAGCCCGTATCTGCACAAAAAATAGCTCCAATACCACCAAAATTACTGTTTCTATTGTATATGTATATGTGGATGGGTTTTTCCTAAAATTTTTACAAGAAAATCACAGACTTAATTGTTTTCCTTTCCTTCAGACTCAATTCAGTTTAACAATTAGGGATCATTTGAACGGAAGTTTCGTTATTTCAGTTAATTAGTTTTAAAAAGCATAAGTAGACTTTATGAATTCGGTATTTATATGGATAATTACGAGCTAGAATAGCCTTACTGTTGCATGACCAGATCTACGCTGAACACTCATCAATTGCAGTGCTTGTATGCTTCCCTTTAGGTCACGAGGTGATGTACGAGCGCACGTAATATAACCAAAAACTGTCTTTCGTCTCAGTCACTATTTTTTGTATCTACAATTGGCAACTCACAACCACCAGCACAGACAAAGTTGGAGATGATTTGTCCATTAATTATTTTTGCATATAACTAATATTGGCACACTATAATATGTTTCATAAGATTTAGTTAGAAATATGTGCTCCCGGAGAAGACTTGGAACAAACTGGGGAATTCATGAGCTTTTCTTCCTCTCTTGTACTACTTGATTCCGCATGCAGAATGCATGAGCGTGGCTCCATCCTCCAGCCATTCATACGCTCGCTATAGGTTCTGAAGGCTTTTTTGGCGCACTTTATTTGCTGTCTGTTTATCCTGTTTATCTGTTCTGACGCTGTGATTGTGCATACATTGTGGGAGCATGGAAGGCGATTTTTTTAGAAAACGTCTAGGTACTGTGTATGAGTAAGGTGAGGAAGATTTTGAAAACAAACGGAGTTCCAAACAAGATTCACGGTGTTGCCCAGTCAATTGAATTCATGATGAGAGGGTTGTTGAAAATTTTATATTCCAACCGTTCATGTGTTTCCTCATGTGACACTTTCTCTTTGATGACATGCCGATTCGGATGGAGAAAGAAAAAGTCATAGCCTTAGTTGAGTCGACAGACGAAAAACAATGATGATTTATTCATGCTTCATACACAAGACAAAAGAAGTAAAATTATAACAACTGACAGGATGTGTGTGTGTGTAGCATTAGCGGGTATATGATTCCGTGAGAGATATGATATACATGATCCGAAGAATGGCGAATTCGAATTGTACTAGCTATGGTATAAAATACTTTGATTGGATGAACTGTATTAGCCATATGAAAAAGATGAAATCATCGTTATGTGGTAGTGATTCCAAAAATGATTTGCGTATTCCATCACTTTTCAGAAGGTGTTGAGTGTTGAAGGGTTTACATTGATAAAAAATGGTACCGCCCCTCGTACAGAGTCACTTTTAAAAAACTCAATGAAAATACAAACTTATCAATATACAACGATTGCATCTTTGTTACTATTCATCTAGAGTGTGTATTAGGCAAGTAAAAAACGCAAAAATCAGTCAACTCTCGTCTTAATTTCAGTTTGATGCTTCATTCATAGGTCCATCAATAATTCTGAAGACAACGAAGAGTAATTGTTTTGTTTAAAACCAAATTTGGCGAGCTCAAACCAACTTATAAAGTGTGAAAACCGATCCCAATTTGAGGGACTTAGCGAATATTTGCATAGGGATTTTTAAAGTAGGAAGTCTTTGTTGAGGAAAAGAAAGTTTTAGCAGCAGGACCCATTGAAAGTATCCGGTATGACCAAGGAGGGATGTAGTTCAAAAGAAAAATTTCTACACATTCACATTCTGTGCAAGAAAGAGCGGAAGCAAGGATATTATTAATTAAAAACTATTTAAAAATGTGAACTAACTTAATCAGTTTGGCAAGTAAAAGTGGAGGAACATTCCAATTCCAATAAAAGGATCACCATTCCTGAAATTTGTTGTAGTACATTTTACACTTTCATGAAGTGAAGACGCTAGATTTTTTATTGCTAATTTTCGTCCCTTTTTTAGTTGTTGTTGTTAGTAGACTCAATTGATTTAAAACACTTATATGAAGGCATGTTTATTATCATTCAAGTTTTGATTCAATTAAAGCGATAGGGAGTTATTTAGTGTTTGCTCTTATTTTATTTGTATTCGACTCGTAAGATCGGCAATATTTGACTCCTGTTTTGTGTTGTGGGCGTCGAACAAAACGTTGCGAACCGAAGGTTTTATCCGTTCTTAACCAGCGAGTGATCGGTAACGTCAATAATATTTCACAATATTATCAAAATTTCCTGCACGTTTTCTTTTATTTTCACTTCTGTTCTGTCTGTGTACCATAAGCTTCTAAATAGCATATCCTCTACCGTTTATGTTCTAATCCATCTTTACCATTTATCTTACACTTGTACTGATTATATGGATTTTATCTGGACCATTTATCTTGGCAAGATTGATATGATTTGTCTAACTAAGAGAGCATTATATCTATTTCTCGGCTTCCTTGTTGATTTTTTCCAGCTCACTCAGATTAATGACTGAATGACTTGACTTCTAAACAAATTAATGTCAATGACCGCATTTATCGCGTTTTCTTTCTATCCAATAATTTGGTTCACGCAAAATAAATTTAATAATATAGTATTAATGCGTGTGTGTGCAGGTTGCATGGTTATCCATCGGAGTTCGGAAGTACCAGTCTTCGGTTGTCTCTTTTTGCTGAATTTTTGGTTCCAGTTTTTACTGTATCGCAGAATCCTATCTTTATCCTGAGCACAATGAGTGAACATAGTAATCCATCATCCCCATTGTTTTCCCAAGTATGTTAAGAACTCACAACGCACAAGATTATAAGTGTTCCTGTTTTACCTTTACCAGTAATTTTTGTATTATTTGCATCCGCACGACATGCACATTTTCATGAATTGAAATTATTGAGCATTATCTGATTAATGAAGTTGTTTTAAACGTAATTCCGACGCGCGACGAGTGGGGAAATTATAATTTACTCGTATGAACCATGGAAATTTATGAATCACGAAATTCAACGTGTTTTTGTGATAATGGTTTTTCAGATGAAAATGGCTAGTCTTGATCCTGAATGCAATGACTTGAAACAAAAGTATGACGACTGTTTCAACTATTGGTTTGCGAGAAAATTCTTAAACGGAGAAAAGGATTTGTCGATGTGCGACGACCTCATGAAGGAGTACTCCAAATGTGTCAAGGTGGCTGATTTTTAGAATGCTAAACAATATAAAACGGCTCACATATCTAATTTCATAGGGTATAATCATACTTTATTAAAATAATCAACATTTTGATACGTATAAAATGTAAATGACTATAGAGGCACTCTTGTTGACTAACTGACTGCCTTAATTTTGAAGTTGCTAACAGATTACTATTAAATTGGTTTGGCACCAGTTGACGACACCATTCCAATTATTGGATTCACGATAAAAATATATTATATTAGATAGAAAAAAACAGCAATGCTCTGTGCTTCAAATATAACTATTAATAAATATATAGAGCATTGTAGCAACATTGTAAACTCATTGCAACTTGCAAATATAATAGCATAATTTGATAATTATAATTGCATGTCTTTGTATTCATCTTAGAAAGCGATGAAGGCTAAGAACATCGACCCCCATGAGGTTGCACGTGAGCATTTATGGACTCCGAATGAGAAGCAGAAACCACCTTCTGCAGGGACTCACCAACTCTAATTCTGCCGATTTCATCCATCTTGAACTCGAAATCATGTGGTGCTTCAAATATAAGAACTACTGTCGAGCCTAAATTGAACTCACCAAAGGGATCCCCTTTACGGAAACTCAATGGTGTCTTAAATTCCTTGTCATCGTAAGTATTTTTCCTGAGCGACCAGTTGTTTGTGTTCAGGTCCTACGGAAAAATAGTCATCACAATTATCACATACTAAACGGAAATAAAATATTTTTAGCCGCAAAAATTTGAAAGTTTCAAATTTTAAAATCTTACTTCATCTCCATATACTTTAATTGAGCCAACATTAGTCGCACCAACAGTAGTCATGGAAAAAAATCCGTGTTTCCATGAGCCGATGTATGATGCTCTTTCGTTTAGACTAAATAGACCGGAAATCCATTTAGCGACCGAAGGATTTACACTGAGAAGCTCACCTGTAAACCGAATAAATAAAATTCAAATTTGCATATAAATTATATATTAGTCATGACTAATTTGTCTATTCTCAGTCGGTTGCGTGCCCGTTCTCACAACATTACGACGAACATTAAATTCGAACCCACACGAATTCAAAGAAATTAGTAAACGCAAGCACAGTACCTATGCAAAATGCGACAATAACGAATTCGCAAAATACTTGTCACGTTAAAAATATTTACAAGGAAAGTCTTCTTACCTGCGAAATGTCGTCGAAACTCGACTTTCCAATCCGCAGGAGAATGGAATTTATGATAGTCTCCAGGGGCAAGATATACAACACAGTGGTAGAGGGCATTCTGCTTACTGTGCTTCAATAGATTATTGCAGTAAACTTCTGGACTGTACTTTGAATTTTGCAGACTTTGATCACTCTCTTTAGAGTTCCAAGTTTGAGGGCCAAGAAAAGTTGGAAGAGAATAAGTTACTCCTTTAACTTGTTCAATCTGGCCAGAAGAGATCTTTCCAAAATGGAGAATAGTTCCATCCGCTGGGGAAACCTTTTATTAATGATAAAAATCCAAATAAATAAAATAAGCTACCAAATCAATAACTATAGTAAGCTTCCATGCTTTCAACATAAAAAGAACATTTTAGATTTCGTACCACAGCTCCATTTTGACAGATAGGCCGGACACCGGTTTTCAAATTTCTTCGAAAAAACTCTCCAAGATTTTTATAGCAAGTCAAATCTTCTACTTCAGCCTCACGAATATCACATTGAAAAGTATTTACATACCTAACCAAACGAAAAAATTAAACCATATATATATTGAATGAATCATAACACATATAGTGCACTACTCATTCATATCAACATCATAAATACATATTCGCATCCAGTTCACATTTTAATGTCACAAATCCCATGAAAAATGCATCAACTTACCAAGAAAGAAATGGAGTCCTAGCCCACACAGGGAGATAGATGTTGTTTACCCAGCCCCATACTTTGGAAAAGGCTCGTAGAGGCACCATACGATAACAAGTAACCTGCAGAGCACACAAGACCACTTCTGTTTACACTCCAGTAATAGAATAAGTTATCCATAAAACCACACCAACCAAAGGTCAAAGGGACTTGTTTTTGTCCTTAATCTTATAACTAACTGAATAGCTCTAAATCTGTTGTGTTGACAGTTGGTAAACATTAATATGCACAGGGAGAACATATAATGTTTATTGGGGAAATAAAACACGTCTTATAAAAATATACTACGAATCAATGAATACGGACTACAAAAAAAGTAAAGTAAGTGCTCTTGTTGTTTGATTTATACCTCCCAGTTTCTCGCCAGCAGGGTTGGATCATTTGGGTCACTGCGAGATGCTCGTCTGTAGTTTTGATAGGCTACTAGTCCAAATCCAGCAATAGGTATTGGAGCCCATTTTAGTGATCGAAAAAATCTGGTCGCAGAGTAGATCCGGACACTATTACCGGATGCATTCAATCGGGTCTCTCTTTTCTTAGGCTGGCTAGTTCCCCACTCTGAGGATGCTGTTGGCAAATGGAAAATAAAAACATTTACTTACCCGGTTCAAATTTTGTGGGAGCAGAGTATACTTTAGAAAACAAGAATCATTGCAAGCACATATAATTTATTATGACAGTAATATAATAGTAACAAAAACAACATGCAAATATAGAAATAGTAATAGTATGGATTGGAATGCAAGTAAATGTGGACAGAACGTACCAAACAAGCACGAAGTCTTACGATAAATTACATCAACAGTGTACACAACTGTTGACCTACATAGAGAAGGTATTTTAAGTAAAATTTTTTCCATCGTGGTTTTCGATGGAAAATGAATCCCTAGTTTATACTTTAAATTGAAAATACTAAAGAAATTGATAGCAAAGGAGATTTTAAGGAATTGGAACCATTCATAGGACCAGTGGTTTTTGTTGCTACGATAAGATCTTTGGGATTTGGGGGGGAAAGAGCGAGAAATAGAAGGCCATATTGAAAACTTGGAGCCAGGCGGACCAGGTTTCCGTTTCATGTATGAATTACAGTTTGGAGAGTGAAAATCATAGGCTTTGTATGCCATAATTTCAAAGGTTAAAAGGAATTCAAAAACAGAAGGAAATTAATAAGGAAGGATAGAAAGTTAAGTAAGCCACCAAATGGTGCTCAATTGTATGGGATGTTGAAGGTGTATGAATATAACTTAAAATTCGAAAGAAAGTCTCTCTATAAAATGACTGAAACGCAGGGTCTTGTAGTTCATGCCAAGCCCAAGGAAGTAAAATAGCAAAAAGATCTTAGCTTACAAAATTCATCGCTTATATAGACTTGAGAAATCCTTATCTTTCGTATTTCTTACTTGTATCCGTTTATATGTACACATTCTCAACATATACATTCCAATTCCAATACACACAACTAGTATCGATAAGTCCAGTCCAGTATTTAATAAGTCAATTTACACAACATACGAACATACAGTAAAATCATAGTGCAGTATGAAGTGCAGTGCAACTATATTACATACACATGCATAGTACATGGTACTAGTTAGTTTACGAATTGAAATTCCTTCGTTTCCCTTGAGCTACATCTGAAAGGGATTATGGTGACGATGAAGTTTTCTAAAAAAGTCTGTTCCATAGGTTTACTACAAAGGTTTCACGTACATTATTTTTAGTTTTACTACAAAGGTTTCACGTACATTATTTTAAAAGACTATTCATTACTTCACACATACTGTGTACAAAGATAATGTCAGCATTCAGAGCAGTATTGATAGCCCGAGTAATTCAATGTATGTACATAAACAGACCGGATCTAAAAGTTTCAAAATAATCTCAACAACGTAGCTGAATACAAGACAATTATTTATATAAATGAAGCCAAAGTAATCATGGACAAGACAAGCTATATATTATTTGACACGCGTTTAACAAGTTCATACATCCACGATTGACTCTAACTGACTGAGTTTTCTTTTGCATGGTTAGTCACACTAAAGAGAGAGAGCATCAAGTATTAGTATAAACTAGTAAGTTACAAAAGTTTAAGCTCAAGGAGTTGGTTAATCGCTTTAGTTATGTAAAGACTTACATAATAATGAATATACTGAATTGAAAGCATGGGAACTAATTCTATCCATTCTTAAAAAAGGTTTACTGATATTAAATATTGCTGATTTGACTGACTGAGACTAAGACTCATTGATCACATAAAAATGAACCCGGATCTTAAACACTCATACGATGTAACTGCACCAGCTGTAGACTATTTAGTCAACAGGCTCATTAAGCGACCACGCACTGGGAGCATGACAGAACGACGTAGTTGGCTAGTTAGTTAACAGTTTTTTCCTATTCCAACTGGATTAATTAGAGGTATGGATATTAATGGATTCTGAACAAAGTTTTAATGCTTCGAAATTACAAATGCAATCAACAATTTTTCAAAGTTAGCTACAGAATTAGCAGTTTTAGGCAGAAAATACTCAAAATACTAAAGCACGTTTCGTAACTAAAGTGACTTAACTAACTCATTTACGTTTAAGAATTAATACGTGGCATTGCATTAATACATGCAAAAAATGTCAAATGTACTAACCAGTTTCCATACCCATTTTTCAGGATACTTCAAATTCTTATTTGACAAAGGTCGCAATGTGGTCGTGGTGTCACTTCAACAGGAAACGAAGTATTTAAATTGCGGAGAATCGGTCCGAAGTTGTTCTTTAGTATCTGTAATCCAAAAAGGAATATCGATTTCATTTTTCGTCCTTACCAAATGTCAAGTATGAACATTTGTAATCGAACAGTCGATGCAATAGTGAGTGATTGATTGGACACCATCGACATACCGCTAGATTCGAAATATCGATTCCGTCGTCCGTTACCTATTCAAAATTACTAACAAATCAAACAGACCTTGACATACGATAGACCAAACTGACAGTTTTAAATATATTTACATTCCATTCCACACTGACCTGCATAAATGAAAGCAAACGAACATAAAATGGTACACTCCTTAATACCCTAATACACGGTACAATAGTTTTCCGCAACAATATACCGTGAAAATGATTTACCAATGCAAGGAATTGTAAAAATAAACAAAGAGCGTAATGGACACACTTAAATTTTACAGTTACTGTCTCGATTAAACAGATTATATTAATTACTTTACAGCATACAGTACTTCGAACAAGAAAATTACTTATTCTATATCTTTTCGTTCTAGAAACGTGAGGATGTGAGGAATATCGCACATTGCAAGAATTTCCCTGAAAAATTCGCTTTATGGGACTTTTTTGCCGCTATAAATTTCATCATGCTATTATGCACTCCAGCCAGACTAGGCTTTCACTTTCCTGCAGCGTCACTGCCAGCCATGGCGTTCGTTTCGTCTTCTGTGTACTGTACTGACTAGACCATATTAATCATTTTCAAACGACGTTTTTCTCCATGGAAACCGCTTATGTAGGACGTTCTAATTGCAAATGTTGACTGCACAATGAATGTTTCAGTGAGCAATATAAATTCACACACAAAAATATTTAATGGATGATAAGCGAACTCACTTTTGGCTTGCTATTTCAATAAATTGCAATGGTTCGAATGTTTTTAGCAATGCTTCCTACTTGGAACTTGCATAATGCGGGTATCATCAATATCTAATAACCGATGCTAGTAGATAGCTTGCTTTAAATTAAATGTCTGTTTATTCAGCATCCATAAATAATTATCTACGTTACAGCGTGCACCATTCTAAATTAATAGACTATTAATTGCTTTGAGTAATTAGAACTTTTAAGTTTAATTGTGAGAGCATTAGGGCATTTATGGAAACAAATGTCGTTGCTGCACATCTTAACAAATTGAATTAATTATCAGGTTTGATTTTTTTCAATCCATCCGCGGAATCTCGTGAATGAATTATTATATGATAAATGAAATGCTGTAGCATCTAATTCCGTAAATAATAACTTCATATTTCTCACTCTTTATCTTTAAAAATACAAATAAAATAAATTATAACAGGATATACTAGTCGTCTCTGTCGCCTTGATTCAACAGCACTGTCTTGGAATCTCCGGTCTGAAGGTCAGTTATCAATTTCTACGAAAATCAATTAATAAGTGAGTTCAATGCATCTTTTAATTTTTTGAAACCAAGTTGTACACCATTCTCTATAATTATACCCCATAAAGTTGCCTTCGTCTCTCATCCCGTCTTCTCATAGTAATGCAGCAGAACAAGCTACTGATGGTAAGAATTGTCATAAAACACATGAGCATGAACAACGGGATAGCAAACTCATCCTTCCTTATCCCCTAATATTGCAAATAATAGAAAATACATTTGTAATATTTGTATCAAAATTTCTCTATCATGTTCAATAAAAATATTGCTTTGAAGCATTACCGTTAAAGATTTCCATCTATCATTCGTGTTGCGCACAAATTCTGCAAACTTCTCTTGCAGCATTTTTAATTCAAAAGAATAATCTCCATTCGTAGAATTTGCTCCATACGTTCCATTCCATGAGGTTACATTAAAATTTTCCATGATCGCATTGTAATCGTCCTCAATGGTAGTGCCATTTTCACTTGAGCTCGTTTCCATAGTAGTAGTGGTTTCCACCGAAATCGTTGAAGAAGGGGGCAAAGTTGTTGCTACAATTTCTTCATCCCCCCACACATGATGCACAGCGTGTGAGAACTTTTGTGGATATATCAGGCTAACGCAAAGGCCAACGACAATGCAAAGGACAAGTAAAATCACAAGAATTAGGAAAAAGACAATGCAGCAATGTGGCTCGGACTTGTAGCTGGGCTGGACCCGATGATGAAAATCGTCTCTCTCAGTCTGTGACAAAATAGAATATTCTCGTTTGGCTTTCATCATCCTCTCCTTATGGTGCACGGCGTGTCTTTAATCAACACAAATCGTTGCGGTGATTGACAAATGTGCCTATACGAAAAATTAAGAAGGTTATTGGATTAGGATTTAAAATTGCAGAGGTGGCGTGTAGTTTCAACAATAACAGTAGTACAAGGAAAAATTATACCTTCGGGTGTTTATTACACTTTGTAAATGAACTGAATATTAGATCGACGCTATGTGTCCGTGTGTGTGTTTATTAGCAGTTCAAGAAACGTGCGGGTGCAGCAGTTAGTTAGTAAGTACGAAATGAAATGTTCGGGATGATTCCTCGAATCAAACATATGGATGGAAGCGGATTTGTTCGATAGTCAAGCAAGATACATGAAATTGCTGTCATGGAGAAGATACCCATCTATTTATTGCTATATCCCCATAAGGTCCACGAGGATAATGCGTTTTAATTGACTCATTCAGCATGAATATGCAAAAGACGAAGGAGAACTAATCCAGATGTGCAGGTGCTAGTTAGTTAGTTACGTGCATGCATGGAAAAGTAGTGGCAGTGGGCTAGTTAGTTAGTTCTGACTTATAGCAATAACAAATAGGCAGGAATTTGGCCATACAAATACCAGTCAGCCACCATCTTTTTATGGATGAAATGCTGCTGCGGTTTTGGTCCATATGGTCTTAAAGGATATGATGATGATGATTAGTAAACATGTTTCTTTCAATAGAAGCATGAAATAGGGCGCGTCGGAAACGGCTTTCGTTTGTTCCACATGGCTTTGACTGACAGAGCTCCATGAGATGTTTTTGGCATTACATAGACTATTGCGGTGAGACCGCAAAAATAATAATATTGCATATGTGGAGCCTCCATTCGGCCCACAAAGTGAGCCTGCATCTTGTAGCAGGATAAAAACTAAAGGGTGATACTTTGAATGACAATAATCGTAGGTATCAACAAGCATTGTAAATTTTAACAGATGGATATTGGAGAGTACTACTGGATTAAGAAACCCAAATAAGTATTCAGAAGTTGATAGAGTACTCTGGGCTCACTTAATTTTGTACTGAAGTAAAGTTAAAAACCTCATTAATTTATACATTTTCAAAAACCATACATTGGCAGCCTAATATTCATTTATGTGACCTCATGCGTAGAACTTGACAGATCATACGCAATAGGATGCAAATAACAACGGGTGCATTCCAGCATATGCCATTGTTTCAATAGTATGAAATGAGTGAATGAAAAAAAAATTCCATGGCACACAAACATCGATAGTAAGCTTGGAAGTATTTTACTTTCCTCAAATTTTACATTACTCATTCATAACTTCGTCCAGCCTCCAGTCGAAAAATAAGTTATGCACACAGATCAAAGATAGCATATGTATACTACAGCTTCATTCTTAAAAATCATGGGCACTCAATCACTACTCACATAGCTTTCAAAAAATAGTATATGGCATTAATATAATCATCTATATTATCAAGCGAGACATAACATTTCTGATCACTATAAAGGACAGTTGTAGTCAAATGAATAAAATTATACACACAACTAAAATCTATGAAATTAACCATCTTCGTAGTACAGATTTTAAAAATAGCATTATTACATTACCCATCGCTGAATTTTTCTCAGACACTGGGAAATCAGTCATAGTTTGATAATAGGTGCAAGTTTAACCGATATTATAGCCTCTGAAATCATAGTAATAGTCTGGAAACCAAGCCAGCTAAAACATCCAATTGGATTGAAAATTGTTAACAAAATATAGTGTAATATTCAGTGACACAGAGGACAGAGAGCGACTCATAAAAAACTATACACATGCAACTCAACAATTTAAAATCACAGCAACAATTAACTAACATCAAACTTAACTTACACTGCGTAATCAGCAGGCACACATGTTGCCATCTCGAATGCATTTACTTAGTATTAAACTTTGTAAAAAATCCTTTGGACACATGCATAATAAACCACCGGCATTTGGGCATTTCATTAGGCATGAAGTTTTTTATGGATGAAGTTTGACAATAATAACATTGGGACCCTTTTGCTGGAAATCAAAAAGGACTTAAATTCACAACAATAAATATATACACAATTGAGGCCTGCACGAATGCCTGGGCAACACGGTAAGTCGGTAAATTGGTTAATTGTCTCAATTTAAATACATTGCATAAGCAAAATATTGCCGATTTACCGAGTTGCTGGGTTGTGGCGGCATTCGTGAATACTTCTAATGTGAGTAACCGTATAGATAAGATTTGAAGACAAAATGTGACGAGTTTACGAGTTGTATATAGGAAACAGGGCAACGTAGGACAATTTGCAAATATGATACAACTAACATAATAATCAACAACTTGAAACGTATTTTCAGTGGGTAACTCTGTTTCTAGACTTTTTCCTTTTCGTAAGTTAACAAATAAAGGAAAGATGATCTCTAAATCGTACAGCTAGTTCGTGCTGCGAGCCACGATGTAGGCCTATATCACAGATAAAATTTAAATTGTTCAATTGGTAATACTAAAATAACAAGTACACCTTACAACTGAGACTTCAATAGTAAATTAAAAAAAAAACAGCTGCTCCATTAGGTGTACAACAGTATCTGCTTCTATACAAATATATTTGTTATCAGCATGGTAAACTAATTGTAGTACAAATTGAATAATTGCTTATTATACAATACGATGTATGACCGGATGTTCATGAGTAATTTTATAGAAAATGTGTCTTCGAAAAAGTCCTCCGTACACTGTCTACATCTAAAATATTTCTATCTGATGCTCCACAATCGTTCGTGAGCTACATGCATTGGAACAACAAATCTGAATTAATTCGGCACAAAATTGAGTTTAATTTTTCATTTGGAAAACAGCATGCACAAATTTAGTGACAGCCCTTTTTACTTTCGCCCATTTAATCATATCTTGGAAAAAATTTCACGGATTTTGCTATTGTAAAGCTCAACGGCAGCATCGGATTACAATATTTTGTGGTGGGTGTATACTAAAGATTACAAGGAGGATTGTGTTAATTCTTATGATTACTCATGAATATATTTCGTTTCCACCTACAACATTGTTAGTTATATAAGTTTACAAAACTTGTTAAGCGCTTAACAATAATGGGCGCTTTTGCGCCATTCAAAACTGTCTACTATTGAATCGGCCTAATGGACTTTACAATAGTAAAAATTCTTCCAAAACATTCGTCTTGATAAGAAATCCTCCTTTAAAATCATATACGGAACATGTATATAGCTAGCACACAATCCTATTTAAACAACAGTTCTATAGTTGTGGTCTTGTTAGCTACCTATCATTTATTCTCTGACTCTTTTTTTCCGCTGAGATCTAATGTTGTCAATTCTACAGAATACATAATATCTAATCATTGTTACATCAAAATCATTTAAGTTACAAACAAACCTTGTCTGCACTACAAAGAAGTTAATAAAATTAAATACTGACGTGGCAAAGAAATGAACTAATTAAGGCAACTATGGCGTCCAGCGATGTTACCTTTCCATGTGTGCTTTTCTTTTATTACTTCAAGGATGGTATTAGGATATTTTCGATAGTAGATACATTACATAGTATGAATGGTAATTGTAGCATGCGAGGGATTGTAGGAATGGAACTTGACGAACTTGGTAATTTTTTTCAATGACATAAACTGAAATCAGTTTCAACTAATCGTTACTGTGAATTTAGAAATGTTGGACTGAAAATGAGACTGAGAAACTGAGAATTTCGATTGGTAGCGTATGGTAGCTTGTGATTGTGCAGCTTTGAAAGCTGAAAAGGTATTACTACTTCCATAGTCAATCCATAAAGAGTGAGAAGAACGGTCAGTTGTGCCGACAATATGGGCGACGGTAGCAAGACAAAGTTACAAAAAGTACAGCGAAAAGTACGTGTAGCACGATTTGAAGGCGAGTATGTGACACCATGATGACATGATGAAGAGACAGTGCAGTATTAGAATTCGGAGGGGATCTTGTTTTACTCGGAATGGCGTGGTCCTAATTGTTCTACAGCCGCTGGAATGAATGGAAGGAGTGTTCAGAGAGTCCGCAGGCAGTAAGCTATTCAGACCATCCCGAGTGCCTATTCTTTTCCCACCCGACGTGTTGTTGTACTCCACAGCATCACATTTTGAGTAGTTTGAAAACTTTGGGTTAGATAGTGGATCACAGACAGTGTCTGACCCCTGCTGTCCAATAAGCATAGAACGGGTCTCCGTGGACACGGAATCCGATGATTCCATTGATAAATCAGGTTGAGAGTTTTGCGAATTTCCAAAATTTTCAATCTTTGGTTTCGGAGTGGGAGTAGAATACGTTATCTCCCATTTTCCAGTCTCATAAAATTTGCCCAACATGTCGTCCTTTTCTTTATAGCGAGCAAACAACCAATTCTGAAGCTCTTCAGGTTCTGTCGGTACCTAAGATCGATTCATCATCAAATTAATGGACTCCTTAAATGGTCATGCAGCAATTACATGAGTGGCATTGTGCATTAATATGGCAAACCTGATCGATTGGGAAGACTCTATAATGAAACTGGATCGCACGTGGATCTTTATGTCCCAATACAATAGTACCGAGGTCTAACGGATCTCCATTTGGATATGCTACAGTTAAATCAACCACGTACTTCAGTTTCCCAGACAAATTTTCCACATCTATAAAACGATTTGGAAGTTAGTTACATCGACAATAGCATTATTCAACTTCAATGATAAACGATTAGCTAATAATAATTGTACACAAAAAATATCTGTAAAACAGATGCAAGTATGTAACGGTAGGCACGTAAAAGAAACGCAAAAACTGTTATACTTTGGAAAACCCGATTTAACCGCCATTGAAAGATCAAAAATTGAGTTAAGTGGCTTGAAATTTGTTTTTAATTTTTGAAACCAGAAACATCTACAACATCAATAGGCAAAGAGGCATTTTTCCTTCCCATTAAAAATTTCAAAAAAAAAACTATTTGGCTCATTCCACGATTTGGCTTTAGCTCATTTCGAACGAGGCCCAAAAACGAGACCTAATAGACCTCTGGAGTAAGTGCTTTCAAGTTCATCACATTCGCCTGTATCTATCAATTGCTATTAAGAATTCAAGATTTTAACCCTACCAATTTCAGGGAAATATTCGACCGGTTTTGCTGAAATTATGCCAAACAGACAGCCGTGGCTGACAGACAGTGCGTTTCCAATATATTTAGCTACCGCCACATAATAAAATGAGGCAAGCTTACTATTGTTAGGTATTTCGCTTCGTGTTCTACTACTATTAGCACCAAGTGAGTCCATGATGACTTGTATAGCCCCCATACGAGGAAGAGTGACATGTTCAAGTACAGGATAATTATTTTTCTCCGCAAACCTGCGTGACAATACAAAGTTAGCAAAAGAATCCTGACAATCGCTCAGCTTAAATTATTCTCAAAAGCAATGGGCATGGCATATACCGTTTACTAGTCTCTTTTCGTTTGCGAAGAAAGCCTCCTTCGGGGAACAGAACTATCCATTTCCTCTTCCTTGGAATGTACACGTCAGTGAGATACTGAGCAAAATCTTTCAATGTGGTATCCCTTTTCTCTCGGCCCTGAAACAATAAACATCCCATTGCAATCAATTCACCATGACCCCTACTAAATATGGCGTGCAATACAAGTCTGCTGAAATGCTACCCGAGCAAAGAGCTGTTACTATGCAGGTGTGTAATTTATTAGCATTGCTCACCGAATCTATAAAAAAGTCTCCATGGAGGGCAGAAACAATGCCAAAATTAGTGTATTTAAAGATGGCATCCATAACCCAAGTAATGCTCTGAAGAATTCGATTTCGAGCGCAAAAAGCGGCCATTAGCAAAGGAACATCACTTGTGGATTGATGATTTACTAAAATTAAAGCTTCTTCTCCTATAATCTCATCAATATCGTCACCAGTCTCGTGAACTGAAAATTAAAATCCATGTATTTCATGAGTCTAAAATGGGGTAAGTAAGAAAGAAGTTCAATTCATTTAGATTTAAACACACAAACTGACAGTTGTAGTCAAGGTCCCTATAGTGACTATCCCTGTTACAAGGTCGCGCAATACTCTGATGGTGAAACAAATTTTAATTTTTTCTGAAATGAGCCCACAGAACTCTTTGCAATTATTTGCATTTGTGTGGGCTCATTTTAGAACACTTTCAAATTTGTTTGACCAGCAGAGTATTGCGCGACCTTGTAACAGGGATAGTCACTATAGGGACCTTGGTTGTAGTCAGACTATCAGACAAATTAGTAAGTCATATATTTATTTTCATGTAAGCAAATCGATCATGCAGGGTTTTGAAATAGTAATAGTAATAATTCAATTCAATTTATTCAAGTGCTTCGATATTAACATGTGCACGTTGTTAATAACGAAAAATACTGGAAGAAATAAAAAAACATATTTTTTTACCGTTGTATCCAGCACTGTAACTCCAGAAACCGACCATTGTCAACATCCAGTAAAACGCTTGACCTTCAATGGTCCAATATATGTGTTCACTGTAAAATTTCAGCGGTTGAAGAAGTGTCATCCAAATCACGTAAGTGGGTATGCAATACAGATTATTTAAGGCGACGAATGCGGAACGAGCTATTCCCCTCATCACAAGTTTAGACCATCTGACGAATGTGTCAAATAGTCCCATGTTTCTGCAGTAGGTGATGCACACAGTGGCGGCAAACAAAAGATGGACGATTTGTATCCAAATAAAATGGATGACTTGTTTTAGTTTAACACCAATGATGAACTAGTGTATAAGGTTTTCAAAAGAGATTGAAGAAGATTTTGGTTCAGTCGAGCACTAGGTGAGAAAAAATTGCGAATCTGCGAAAAATTAAAAAAAACGTATTTAATTTCAGTTAAATATATTCACGTCAAGAGAATGCAAAATCCAAAGGATACATATAAATTATAAAATAAATAAGTTGAATTGTACACACTGAAACTACACTTAAATTCAGGTTTTGCATTGCAAGCTAAAAGTTTGAAACTAAAAATATTATGAAAATTCAATTGTTTAACTTGCAATTGGCTTACCACTAATTATTTTCCAATCAATACAATAAAATTTAAATACTTGACGAGAGAATTTCCAATTAACAAAAGAGTATGAGCGAATTTACTCTTTGGGTTAGAGCATAAAGCGAGAACTAAACAAGTGGTGTTGCTAAGGGAACGTATATAAGGGAAATTCCACAAGACAATCCTATTAATAATTCAAATAGCGTCAAGTTGTCAATTCTATTGAGTGGCAAACTACTACACGCAGTTTTCCCTTTATATTTGACTGACAAATAAAGGATTCCTGACTACTACGTGGATTCTTTGCGAACTACACTACGCCATTTGAATGGATGTTTATAACAAACAACAAAAATCAACAAGACTTCCAGCCATCGTTGTTATTAATCAAATTTCAATAAAATTTTTTTATTAATTCGCTAAATGCAGCATGGTGATGGTCTGTTAATTGTTCGACAAGCCTGACAATCAAATTAAACAAAAAATCGATGGATAATAAAATGCATGTGCACTTTCATGACAAACCTACTAACAAGGAATGCTGCATACGAGTATCAATCAGGGAAAAGACATAAGACATTTAATCAATAGTATCTAACACATAACAAGGAGATTAAAGGTAAACTTTATTTGCATTTCGTAAGAACTTGGCCAGTCTGTAAACCTCACTCAGGAGTTCTATAGAGTTATAGAGTACACACTCAACCTAGAATTAGTGCGATGGTTTGTGAGCATTTCCGTTCAAAACTGTTAGCATGGAAAACCTGCAAAAGCATGAATATGGTGGGTGAGCGTGGGCGGAACTAACATCTTCATCATTCGTCAAAGCATTGTAATATTTGGCATAAACCTACGAGACTATGATGAGAATAAGAAGCAGTAAAAATACTATTCACAAGCAATAAACCCAATGGAGGACAAGACGAAATTTTATATATATAGATATTTCTTTATGCGCATTTTACTGTCTTCACTTCCTCTCAGTGCTCTTTAAATAAGAAATGGGATTCAATTTGACTCTTTCGCAAAAAAACAAAAACTAAAGTTAACCATCAATTGAAGCAGAAAATTACTAATAAAAACTTGATATCAGTTCAAACTGCGAATTAAAATATAAAAGCAGGTGAAACTCCAATTATACTACCACCCCAACCGAGTGTAACAAACGGTGCTGCTAGATTCATAAGAGGATAACATTTGTTCCATATACCATAACAATAACAATGAAAGAATACACAGAAGCTATCCTGAATTATTCAGCATTATTGCAATAACGATGAACACCAATGGTACAATAATAATTTACTGATATATCCATATATACGGCATACAGCGTTTATATCTGCTTCCGGAATTTTTTTTCTAAATAAATTAAATATACACTATATGGCAAAATTGATGCTGAAATGTCATTTTTCAAACTTACATCAGGAGAAAGTCCCGAGATGCCCCCAATGATATTGGACAGCATGAATAATAAATTCCCACTCACACACTACACTTATACATGCACATCTCTTTTGGGTCCCATTCCTATCGTATTCACTGAATTTAGGCATGCAAATAAAACTCTACACACTACGTGTATTCTCCCAAACTTGAGTTCAATATTTAGCTCAAGCTTGGTCAATCAACCGCATTGAGCGAAAAAATTTGCAAAACAAAACAAAATTAACAGGAATCAGGAATACATCGGTCGGTGTAGTATATATATTATTTTGTACACAAAACACACATTCACTTCACGTATCAGTCGCAACAGTCACTCTCGTTAAATAGCTATAGTGCCATGTTTGGGATCAAGAAGCAAAAACAACATTAGAAGGCCCATCCTTTCCATTCAACGGGCTGCAAAATATCACACAAAATGAGCCAAATCAAAGTATGCGGGAATAAGCAAAGACGAGAAGGGCATAAAAAGGGATTCCTGTCTTACTAACAACCAGATTATCACAACTTCATCTATGTCGTTTAATAGTTGACGAGCAGTCATTCGTATGACCTTTTGGAGGAAAACATAATGAATCAAAGAGTGGATAGGAAGACCTTATGATGACCTTTGAGTCTTTCTGTGAGGCACCTAGGTCGATGATAGCTGGCTAGTACAATAAACATATAGGAGCATAGTATCCATTACTCATTAGACATGGGAATGGGAGTATCTAACGTGCATACACTTTCTGGTCGACATGAATTCAAGGTATGTTAAGTGCATATATTGGTGCATAATCAACGTTACGCAATATTATTTTTTCAAATTTGCAAGATTAATAATATGGGAAAGGTATGGAGAAAAAGAGAGTGAGACCTTTTTTTGTCATGATGAATAGATGGAATTACTAAAACTGCGAAATCAAAAGGTCTAGAATTCTTCCATGCATACTGAAGTTTTTTCATGCAACAGGACTAGTATTATGTGTCCAACATTGAAACACATGAGCATATGTACATGTGTGTATGATTGAATTGGACGATAAACCTTCAGAAATAATTTAATTTAAAAGGAATGGAAAAATTGTTCACAAAGTAACTTTGTGAGCTTGCTGGAAATTTCTTGAGTAGGTACAAAAAGCGGAAAAGACTGGAAGAAACCTAGTTCACTCACAATTGTTGATGAATAGGTCCAAATTAAGATCCTGGAAAAAGGTAACACGCCACTACACGAAGAAAACATTAAGGAACACAACAGTCCTAACACACGAGAGTATACATGCACGGGCTCGTTACTAATCAATAAAAGGTAAATTTAAGGTTGATAAACAAGCATGCAAAAAAGGTTATTGGTGTACAAGTACAAGAAATCGCACGTGTAGCTTAAAGCGCACCGCTCACTTCACTACTATTACTAATGGGGGCAATTTTACGTGAGAAAGTGAGTTTTCAGCATATAAAACTTGGGTTCGCACGTCACGCACGGTCCTGACCGTCTTAGTTTATAATAAATAGCACATGCTTGCAAACTAAACGCACTGGCAAAAAAGGATCAGTGAATGATAAGTTGCTTACAAGGTATAACTTGTAGCTCACGTATTGTTCGCAGCTTTTTCCCTTCTACAACTTAATATCCTCCAGATTGAATAGCATAATGTAAAATCTCACGGCAAAAAAGTCGGCCACCACAAAAAATTGATGGGCACTTTGACGTGCCAGCTAATTATTATGCCGGTCTCAAGCACATATAAATTATTATAGTTTTTAAAACCTCTTATAAAATTAGACGATCCTAATGAGTCCAGAAAACAAAAATTTTTAATATCTCAAACGCTAAACAATAAAATGAATGGAAACTTTTTCCCTATGTTCGGGTACCCCATATAACCCCTTGTGCCAAATTTTGACAGTTTAACGCTAAAAAATCTCTGTGAATTTAAAAAAAATGTTTGCAGAGGAGCGTCCACAAAAAGAAAATATAGGAAAAATGATGAACTAAACATTTCCTCACATTCATTCAATCAACTATAACAAATCAATTTACTAGAATCAACATACTGACATGCTTTATTCCACTGGAATATAACTTTCTATCAATTAACTTAAATTAATATCAATTGTATTTCGTCACATTAACTTTTTGGTAACACTCTTTATATTCAAATCTTTTCCATACACTTTAATTTAGGGGAACGTAATGTTCTAAACAATGCTTTGTTACATGAGACAATAAATCCAATATTTTCTCTAGGCACGAACAAAACCTAAAGGCTTCCCATTTCTCATTATATTCCCTCACTGTAGTTATTTGAATAATGGAATATCCAATGTCCAGCCAATACAGAAAAAATGATGGCAATTTTCTCGTAAAAAGTATCCATTACTGAGTATAGTAAAAGTATATTTACGATTTGATACTAACCCGTTTTTTCGGCCTCGAATTTAGCCCCTTGTCGACGCGTCAATAAACTGACAAACCATATCATAATGCGTGAATGCAATTGTATGTAACCACCATGCACTGGGAACAAGATTTTGACGCCATCTTACACAAGTGCTATTAACACAAGCTGGTTTCAGCATTAAGTAAATATTTCCAAGAAACGTGAAAAACGAAGCATGCAATTCGTCCCCATGCACTAGCCTGCCACTATAGGCCACGTGTACTTCTTGTAGCACAAACAATGAAACCAAAACAAATGTCACCAAGTCACCATGGACAGAACACTGCGGAATAAGCAGGATATATGAAATGTTCACTTGCTCGCAATTAAAAAGACCAACAGAGTTCACCATTCAATTGAATTGACGTTTGGGAAGAACGCACATTAAATACATGTAGAGTGCATATTGTATACAGTGGCAAACATCCCCACACAGAACACCATTATGTAAACAATTATGCTCCTCCATTCTAGGTTATCAGTCGCGTCAGAGTAAAACGGCATTAAAATTCACATTTTGCAAGGGCAAGGTAACAAAAACTGTAACTAACTACTTTTACTACCATGTGAACGATGCTAATAACTTCAATAGAGCAATCCTGCATGCGTCCTATAGTTTGTGAAGAATATAAGAAAATGTGATATGATGTAATCAAAGCAGTTCTAACATTTTTCTAACTAAGTAACAAACTAATAAACTTAATTGCTTCTGCAGAGAACTTACCTAATAGGCAAGACTTGTTTTTTTCTGTTCCAAATGAATAGCTCCAGATAGAGATGATTTTTACACTTTATTGTATTGATACTTTGAACTTTCAGCTTTGCACAGACTAAAAGTGATTACTTTGCTAACTGGTGTGTTGACTATTACAAGATTACACTTTTGTGGAAACCTTTTGATGGACAGTAATAATAATAGAAGATTTTGAAATAGGATGAAATTAAGCCAGGACACATTTAGGATAGAATGAAGAATGTCACAGTTGTTTGAAAAAAGTCCCAATCTGTTTACGTGCCAGCACTAACAATACAGTGAGTTGTGGGTTTCTATAGGAATTTCAAATTCTTTTACCTCACTTCCTACCAATGTAATCCATTTCTTTTACGGAGGCCAGTTAGTTAATCACAGTGTAAACGTTCATATATATTGAATATTGAAATCATATAGGACATCAAAAAGGAGTCGCTCATTCCCTTGTCCAACGCCGGTAAACTGGAAGCAATTAATTTAAAGATGGGAAATGAGACCGAGGTAGCGCACTGTGGTAAGTACGTCCGCCAATTTCACAGTATTTAACCCTTTCGGTGGTCAAGTTTCTAAAGTCTTTGTAAAAGTGAATGAGCAAGATGCGAAACACCGAGAGTTTATGCTTTTGTGTTTATATTTGAATTGCGTGCCACCCGATCAGTGATAACCAATGATGTGCCAATCCTGCGGAACTGTATGCTGGTTCCAGCCTTGGTTGATAAAATATCATGCAACACTCATCATGGTATCAATTAACAACAAAAAGATACCACTTGACTGTACTATTAAAGTGCTTGAATACCGAATTATTGCGTGCGTGCATGATTCCTTGCATATATTTGCAGCTTTATGCAGTGCTTTATATGTACAGAATCGTAGTGGTGTCGTGGTGTTGAGCTGGGCTGGGCAAGTTGACCACTGCTTAAACTGTCATTGCAATTTGCAATATGAATGAACCGTACATCAAATTCATGTATTCAGTCAATGAATTCTTTCTTATTGATGTTGGTATTTTGAAGTTCGGTCTTTTAGCAAACCAGTGCGCTTGTACTTAGTTAGTATGAATACGTGGCACAAAATAATGTAATCGGTAGCAAATTTGCCATTTATTCTTTGACTTCGAGCTCAAAGTTTAGCATCGTTATGTCATTGGTGTAGATAAGTAGTTTGTTACATTGATAGCGTGTGACTGTGCATGTGGCACTTATATTGTGGCTGAGGTTTGCATTGCAAAAGTATTTGGAATTTTTCATTATATAATATTGACAGCAATATGAACTGCGGTGAACTATGGGTGGTTTCATGATAAAAATATGTTGACTGCAGGCTCATTTGAAAGATTAGAGGACATGCATGTGATGGTTGTATTTTTGTGGGAGGGCGAAATATTTATAAGCGGTCACTATGAGCTGTGGCTTTTAAATTCAACATTCACGAGGCCCTATTTCTGTAAATAAAGTAATTTAATTTATCAACTCAGCAACTTGATGCTGGTCTCCAAATTAAAATAGTTCATGGTACTTGAAAGCAAACAACAGTTGAATTCCAAAGAGAATTTTAGAAGCGATGGATGCCGCATGTAAAGTTGCTTGCCCAGCAATCTTTTAAATATTTAGCTCTTTTATCAGTTGTTGACCTGTTTTGGTCAAAATTTGAAATTTAAGGTCATACACCTAACGACTCAAGGATGCATTACCATAATTCAAAATTAATTCATCAGTTAGCTTAGCAACATTTCCACGGCTTGCACTTTACCGAGCCTTTAAAGCTGACTAAAAGTGAGTTATCAATGCTTACACAAGCATGGCCTCAACTTACGATACCCTAGTGAGCAAGATTTCTGATGAAAACGACAAAGCATTTGTTCAAATGCTGCTATATGGATCAAACATTAAGTGAGAATCAATCGTTGATACTGTGAGAATTCCTTTCCATATTGTGTATGCCAAAATGTGTTGAAATAAAACAAGTACATATGTTCCTAAGATCCTTGCAGAATGTTTTGTGTCAGTACCCTGCGACCGAGACCCCTGAAAATGGAAGAAGTCACAAATCTTTTCAAATCAAAGCATTCTCATTTTCAAAACCATCTTTAGAAAATCGGGGTATTTCATAATTATCATTATATTTTGTAAAATTTACGGCAAATGGGTATTTAATGCTCACACAGACACCATGCCAGTTAGAGTAGCAATATGCCAAAACGCCATTGTGGAAACTACAAATACGGCTATTTCAAAACAAAAAGCAGCTTTGCTTGAGCTTGGAACTTCAGCGATCAACATATGTGCTCAACAAGGAGTAAAAATACTCTGTTTTCAAGAACTCTGGAGTCAGTTAGTAAACAAATTAATCAGAGTCATGTACATGTCTCAAAATCAGTTTTTTATATCAGCAGTTTAATAATAATCTTTCAGATATGCCAATGGCTCTGTGCACTCAAAAAAAGCTGCCGTGGACAGAATTCGCAGAAAGTATCCAAGATGGCCATACAACTAATCTACTGATGAAAGTATACATATGTCCAACTGTTTAATTGTGCCCTTTAGCTTGTTTAAAAATTCAAGTGCACATATTATATGTTTGTCATGCTGAGTGAATTGAATATTCATGTGAATTTAAAGATAGAAAATTAATTAAAAACTATGACATGATGAAGCTTGCAGCTCAAAATGGTATGGTAATTGTATCTCCTATATTGGAACGTGACGAAAATGATGCATTGTGGAACTCTGCAGTCGTTATAAATGCTGATGGCCGAGTTCTAGGGGTAACTCGAAAAAACCACATTCCCATTTCAGGACGCTACAGCGAATCTTATTATTACAATCCATCGGAGAAGGGCCATCCAATTTTCCAAGTAAAAACTATAATTCTTTGCATGCATCTTTACTTCTTCAAAACACCTTGACTGGTCAAGTAAAACTCGTGACTTGTGATGTGAATTGCATTCTTATTTTGTAGACAGAATATGGCAGGATTGCTGTATCGATTTGCTTCGATAGACATCACCCTCAAAATTGGTTAATGTACAAGATTAACGGAGCTCAGGTAGTTTTCAATCCAAGTGCAACAGTCAAACAATTCAGCGAGCATATTTGGCCTATCGAAGCCAGAGCTGCAGCTAAAGCTAATAATTATTACGTTTGTGCCATCAATCGAGTGGGCAAGGAATATTTTCATGAAGCAGAGATCTATGCAGGTCCGTTTTTCGGATCATCCTATATAGCTGGACCCGATGGCAGTCGAACACCGGTCAGGAAATAATATTTCTGCATGTTTGCAATCTAAATCATCATGTTTGATTAATTGTAGCATTTTCAAACTTTCACAGGGACTGTCAACGGATAGAAATGGGATTCTGATTGCAGATTTAGACCTTAATCAATGTTCCAATAATGCCATAAGTACTCCTTAGGATGTAAGTTTACAGTACAGCAAAATTAATAAAAAAAGATTAACTAAGACAAAGAAAATTTGCAGGGTAAACTTTTTTTTGCGTTTATTGCACTCATAAAATGGACGCTGGAATATTTGCAAACAGTAATCTTTGGTTCAGCACATACCGTCATTGGTAATATTGCAAGTGCACTCATGAGCATTGTTTACCGCTGAAGAAATTAACAACAATCACAAAGTACCATAAAATATACAAATGCCTTCCCTTAATTTAAATCGTTTGACAGTCACGATATCGATAAATTATACTTTACCTCATTTTGGCATTCATTCATTCATTCAGTTCACAATAATTACATTCAATATTTAGCATAGGTTAACATAATGTTATGTTTACAATCGGCTGAAGCTACTTGATGCGGGTTTTTGCAAAAGGTCTTTGTATGCAAGTAAGACATCTTTCAACGCAACAGATACTGTTGTTTCAACGCCTGGTAGTCCGACTAAACCGACCAAATCAGGGTAGATGCCAATTATACAATCCCAAGTCCCCACGGCGACTATAATAGAAAAAATGCGGTGGATTTTAGAGCTTGAACTTTGAATTGCTTTCTCATTGGAAACATTAAAGAAATCTAATGTACGCAGTAAAATTTAAAAACATAGTTTTTTTCGACAGGTTATCTAAGTCAGTTGATAAAAAAAATCCAATTAAAGTGTTTTCTTTAATTGAAAAAATTATCATTGAATTCTTGTTGTCACAATATTTAACTATAAATCGACCATTTAACGGAGGTCGCCTAATAACATGCGGCAACTTCTTTTATTCTACAAAGTACAGTAATTCCATGCATTTTGAAACAATTGTTACCTCTACTCGGATCAGCAGTTTGAAGATTGTCAACAAGTGAGGTGATTGCTCTCAAAACGAAGGTGATTTCCGCTAGCCTATGCCTGCGAGGGAAATATCAACATGTAAAATATTTTTTCATATTGGATAGAGTTTGACCTCACAAAGTATGAATCAATTTTGACGGCAATACCTTTGAATTGGAATGTGAGAGTTTTGACTAACATACTCTTTATAATTTAGCAAAATATTTTGGAATCTTTGAAGTAGTGCAAGTACAGCTACTTTTTTCCCATTCTCCCCGCTTTGTAGCTCGACAATTTCGGAGACATTTGTAGGGCCTTTTAGCACGAATTCTAGTAATGATGAGAAGCAAAATCGTACGAATTCTTCCCTTTCCGAGACATTGATCCCATCTGAATACAAATACAGTTTGTCAACAACACTAAATTTTCTCGTATAAAATAAATTATTAGATAAAGCATACCGTATTCGTTGATACATGACCCACGATGAAAAATTTTGACAACCTCCACGAGAAATTGGCTGGGTAGATATCCTTCATTACTAAAAACTAAATCCTTCAATAAAGTAACCATACGGACATCTAATTTTTCGTCTTTCCACCCTTTTTTCGTCATCCATTCTCCACTACCGGTAAAGAATAAAAACTTTTGACAGCATTTTGACAGTTCAATCCAGAATTCCACACCTTTGGGAGCTTGTTTCACAATTATTGAAACAGTTAAGAAAAACTGAGAGACACATTCCCTCCAGGTACCTTCTGAATTGAGAAACCTTGAAGCCAGTATAGGTTGGAAATTCTAAACAGTTGTACAGCATTTTTAGTTTTGATTTTGAACGATTTGATGCATAAACTGATGGACTAAAACAGAGTGTTGCAAATTAAATACCTTCATGACATTGTTAAAAAATTTCGAGTTTTTAACAGTCTCTTCCTCAGAAATTTCCGCTAAAATAGCGACAGCAGTCTGCAATGATTTGACTCCAAATTCCATGCTATTTGGAACCACTCCCTCCTGTTTCAACAATTTCAAAACAAAATAATAAAAAAGCCTCCGTTATTCAATGAGAAATATAGATTTTTCGGACCGAATTTCAGTGAAAATAGTTTTCAAAGTTGTTGTATAGAGTATTTTAACACAAGAATAAGCTAGCTTACAAGAGGTATTCCCTTCGTTGAAGTGTTGTGGCAGACAGCATATGCACCAAACTCAATCATCTGCAGTATGATGGGTGGCAGTAAAACTTTAAGACACGGCTCCTGTTTTGAAGTCTGAAATTACAAAATCCGTTTGCACATAAATATTACAATGTTATCTATTATATATGTTATATATTGTGTCATTTTTTATCTTTCAGCTGACATCCGGATTTTCTACCTTAATAATCATATCAAACACTTGATATATTTGGTCCTGCAACGGACTCATGCCACTATCACTGGAGGAAAACAGAATAGAAGAGGCTCCTTCGGATGTCAATGGAATCAAAAGACATTTTGAAAAAACGACGTTTAGCTGGGTTATATCTTCCAATGTTAACCTACAAAACGATAAAATAAATAAATGAAATGTATCAACTTTTAAATTGTTCCAAGTATCATTCCAGCGTAATAAATTACTTTAACTTCAAGGGATGAAACAAAAGTTGAAAAATGGACACATAGGTTGCTAAATACTGTTGAGAAGCTCCTCTTTGGCAAATTACTTTATGACCAATTTCACAATAAACGAGCCAACTTCTTGACCAGTTATCGCCAGGTTCTAAACAAAATTTCAGAGGTATGAACGTTACCATTACAAAAAATGCTCAAATATAAAATGAGGAAATATAAGACACATACCACTACAATCTGAATCCTGTGATGGCATCAATGCCTCCTGAAAGGATTTTAAAGCAGCCAGTGAAACCTCTTCATTAGTGCTCATGGCACCATTTTGCATGAATTGTAGAAAGAAAAACCATGCTTTTGAGAAGTCTTTAATTTCTTGTAGACTACTCCTTTTGACGGAAAATATTTTCGCTATTCCACTTAGTACAAGCACCTAAAGAAAAAAGCGTTAAATTACATTTGTTACCCTAACATACACACTAAAATGACAATAAATTACTTGAGTTTCGGCCCATTGCTTTTGCTCTGTGTTTCTCGAATGATGAATCAAAAGGGTATTTTGTCCATCCACTTTTTCACATCGAGCATTTTTCCAAGATTTTTCAACTGCTTCCAGCAATGGAAAGAGCACCTATTTATGTTAACAATGATACATAATGATATAATCCCTACTGAAAAAAGTTGACTCAAGCTGTGAATAGTAACCTGCCACATAACCGAGTCCCAAGAATACTTATTCAATATGTTAGAATGAGCAGATATCGTGGAAAATAAGGTTTGCCCTGAAGATTTTCTAACTGCTGGTCTTTCATCAACACAAAGTTCGCCTGAACGGGAAATCACAAAGCATGAGGAATTAACGAAATGCCCTGTCACACAGATAGCTGCAAGCTCATCTGCTCATCACTCATAAACCTTAAATTACCTAAGCGCTGATAGATTCCTAACCATAGGCGATCAAACTGGGGTGTTTCTGGAACACCGGGGAAATCGGGAAACACAGAAATATCGGGACTCAAATTTTCCAATATTTTCACACGATTTTGGTACAAAAAGTCGGCAGTATTCCACTGAAAATAACACGAGAAAAAGTTAGACTGCGCATCCATAGTTTTCCATTTTTAGAAAAAATTTAATCAAAATATGTTCAATGTCCACTGAATTCAATTTAAAATAAATAAAAAACAGGCTAATAATATCCCGCGTACCATCAGCCCAATTGCACTTAGAGCCACATTCAACTCCTGCTTTTGCTTTGCAAATTTTGCAACGGTGTCAATACAGTGCGGAAGACATCCGCATGGTAATACCGGAAGATAATCCGTTACCACCAATTGTAAGCATTGAAATGCAGATCTAATCAGACCCTCGCTGCAAAAATTAGATAAAGTTCATCGTTAATTGAAAGATTTATTAATATAAAGATTGATTTTAATTGATTACTTGATTGAATTTGAAGTCTTTACAGTTAATATTCCAATATAAACACGTATTGAATATTGCAAACCTGTGATTTTCGTAAATGTCCCCAACAATGTTAATTGCTAGGGGCCAAGAGCTTTGTAATTTCTCTCCCTTACAATGAAGTATTTGACTAAGGGCCATTAATTGCTTATTTCGGACGTCATTGTGCGGGATCGAGGACAATTCACAAAGAGGGGACAAAAGCAACTGATTTACTTTTTCTTCTTCTGTATCTTCATGAAGCAAGGCTGAGCGAACTAGAAATGTGATAGCTTCTGAACCCCATTCTCTCATGCGAATATGAGGATGGCGACAAACTTCCAGCAAATGATTAGTTAATGGACGCCAATATATTTCTACTCGATCAAGGTTCATAAGACCGATTTCTAACAGCTTGGCAACAGCAAAAAGTGACGGTTCCTGCAAAAATTAGACCGGGACATAAAATATAAATCGGGAAAAGACGCAATTGATCCACGTATATGTCTTAGCTTAATTTTTCCTTACTCGATTGGAGTACGCAATTTCCATAGCCTCCTGAGATAAAGTAGTCAAAGCATTGATGACATGATGGAGACTCACATCATCCAAAGCGACACTTGTTTCTATCAATTTCATGACGCCTTGTGATAAACAGCTTACAAAATCGACTACAACCCCCATGACTCCTCCATTTCCAACTTGACCATTTGAAATTTTAGACATCTTCTGTCCTCCTAATTTAGAACCCGCTGCGTTTATAGACAGTTCGCTGACACCAGCACTGATTCCCGAAGTAATTGTGGCATGGCTATTGGCGTCACTGAAGGACATGCTACTTCCTCCAATGGAAGTCATACTGGGTTGTGAAGCGGACGGTAGCTGAAGGAGTTGCTGTTGCTTCCCTTCGTTGCTCAGTCGACCCGTTGCATGAGTTATAAAGTCATTCGAAGACTTTGCACCTACACTGCAAACCCAACAAAGATGTTGCAAAGTAGTAAGAACTGTGAGCCACGATGTGAGAAGAATGGCTCCCGACTCCAAACATAATCTCAGAACAGAGTGTGTTACAAGAAGGTTCTTCTTGGTCAGCATTACTGGAGTTGACTGAAGGGCTGTAAGTTATTTAGGTCCATGTTGCGATCAGTATTTTAGCGTAAATTAATTAGGAATACACAAAAAAGAACCCTAATCAGTACGATCAAAAATAATACTTACACTGGGGCAAAGCAAGCGAAGGCACAACGCTGGTCCCAACTACCACAATTTGTTGCTTAGAGTTGTCCATTTCAGAATAGCTTATCGGATGTGGACTTTCTCCATGACCTAATCAAAATTGAATCATAAAATCTCACATGACCATTTCAGTTCACTCTTAATCAGGTACCAAGTCAAGTCATATACGATGCGTTAGTTTAGATCGCACGGTAGTTTAGTTATGCATTTTAGTAAATCTACTTTTACGGTTTAGGAACGAAGAAAACCAAAGTTCATTACCAATAGTTCCTTTGAGCACTGCGTATCCATAGTGAGGAGGCAACGTTGCAACGCACAGTGATAATACAGTTGCTTCACGACATTGCTGGAGAGACGCTTTGCCACTCAATGTTGCCATGTCTACCAACCTATCACAAATGGACTCTGTAACACCGTCATCGATGCTGCAAAGAAACGTATAGTTTTATCAGATAGCTGAACGTTATGACTTTATTCAGAATACAAGAGAGAATTAGAATATACAAAAAGGTACTGCTACCTTGCTTCGAGGAGAAGATTTAAGGCTGCAAGCAGGCCTGGCCAACTTGACGATAAAAGATGCTTTAAAACTTCCAAATCTAGCATAAAAATAACAGTACTTATGCTTCGAAATGATAGGTTAAAATAACTTAACTTATGTATGTATTGTCCATCTTTAGACTAAATGAAAATACCTTCTGGATGACCATGAAGAATGTTCTGATCAATTTGAACAAGACTGAGAACAAAATCTGATAGACAAGCAAATGCGATAGCAATACCATAGGTTTCGCAAGTCGCAAATGCTGGTGGCTCGTGTTTATCAGTCAATTCCATCCTATCAATAAAAATAACTATCAGTTGCGTCATTTGTGGCTAGAATTAAGAGTGAAAACTGGCCAACTAACAGTTGTGGTTTAGGAACGGATGGCTGGTAAATTTGAATTAACGGAAGAAGACTTCCGCGGAAATAAAAGCCAGCGGTAGTTCCATCCGCTGCATAAGGTGAGACACCATTCGATGTCGTAGCACCCGAAACACCTGTCGAATTAGAACTTTGAGCAGACTGGTTCATGTGAGGCATAGCACCCATTGGATTTGCGAAAACCGATTGTATATAGGCCCCGAGTGCATTGACCATGTCCTATTGTAAAGTAAAAAATATTCATCATTATGTATAGAAAAAAACTGCTTTGCTATCACTTCAGAATACGTAACTTACTTTGCAGATATTCGTAGCATGTGGTTTTAAGTCATAAGATCGACAAAACTTTGTAAGGTGCTGTGGAGATGTTATTAGTTTGTGGAGAACTTCTAAAGCTAGACATCTTTGCCACGTAGGTTTGTCAGGGTCCAAAAATCGGACGAGCAGAGATAGAAAAATTTCACATTCAGTAACTAGGAGGGTATAGTACTTATTGATAAGAATGTCGACGATACGCAGAAGTCGCACTGACGTGGGATAGAACGGTTTGTCTAAATAGAGGTCAGATGGAGATTGTGTTTGTTGCGCCTGCGTAGCCTTGAACTTAGCGTTTGGAGAAAACAATTTTATCACCATTGCGCACACTCGTTCCTTCAAAAGTAAGCTGAACTGTTCATACTGAGAAAACATAGTAAAGTGTAAGAGCTGAATATCTTATATCATCTCACAGTATGGAATTAGGATCAGCATCTCTATTTATTTAGTCTGCTGCAGTTATATTAGTTAATTAACTTCGACAACTTACTTTCTGAAAAACAAACGGAAAGCGAGAAAGAATTGTTTCCAGTAATTCTAGACCAAATGTACGGAACATTTCAGCTATTCCTAGCAGCCAAATCGGTTGTTCACCATTCACGAGCAAAATTAAATCTTGTAGCAATAAATATGCATCGTTTGCTTCTGAAGGAAGTTCATTTCCTATGAAGTTTACAAACAACGATCATTTAAGCACATGTTTGGTTTTTTCGAGCATAAGATTTCTAGAAAATGCTAAAGGCATTACTATTCGTATACATCTCGTACCATTTACAGATTCTTCCTTATCAATGCGCTCAAACACCAATGCCACTAATTGGCGAACAGTAGCTCCAGCAGCATGAGCTGTAGTGCTATCCTTTGAAAAATGAAGACGGAAACATAAAACCAAATTTTTGGCCAAAAGCTCGCCTTTGACCACGTTATTAGTCGTAAGTAACAAAGTAACAGTCTGTAAAACTTTAATTTCTTCAATACTGCTCTCTATCAAAGAATGTAGTGCGTCGTAGATCAGTTTCGCTCCCTTGTCATCTACATAACCTCCCGTTATCAGCTTTTGGATGGAATGAAGACAGAACTGCCGAATAAAAATATATATTAGTAGCTCAACAAAACTTTTGCAACACAAAAATCAATCAAGTTGTCAATTATCCCGCTTACCTTAACTATTTTGGAGTCCTTTGTTTCGCATCCTTGCACAATGGCAAATAAAGCCTGTTTTGTGACAAATACCATATAGTCTGATGTTGATTGAGCAGTTCGTATTTTTGCGATCGCTTCTTCGCATGCGTCTTTAACAGGGCCATGTTTTTTCTTAGCATCTAATGCTAAAGACTTGAGATCATTTTGTAAGGCAAATATTAGTTTTTCATTTGCCAAATTTGATGAAGAGTCACCAGCCATGATCGTAAATAATAAAGGAATGGGAAATCCGTTCCCAAATCAGTCTCCAGCCTCCGGCACCCACCTAGAGTAAAGAAACCAAAAGTATTAGCCATCAGTAATCAAATTTAAATGACATACATAAAACATGACTGAAAAGTTATGAGTCAGCCGTAGCTCACTAAGTCAACATAAAATTGAAGGGAGCATTTGTCGACTTAGCAAACTACGACCGACCGACCACGATAACAACTGTCGAACAAAAATACGGCGGCCGGGGCGGCATGATATATTCAGGTAGAGAAAAACGGGAAAGTATATACATTGAAATTGAAATTAAAATGAGAATATGAATGATACAATTCCACTCAATATAGTTTATTGAATGACAATTTTGGGATGCCCTTTCATACATTAAAAAACGCTTCTTCATTTTAAACATCATACCATACACCATATAATAAAAGATATTTTTTTACTTTTAGACCGACAAGTCCGCTTCCAGAATGTTTACTGATTACTGATGCGTCAAAACTAAACACTTGAAGGCTCAATTCAAATGACAAAATTCAAGGCACAACTGAATAAACAAAACAAGACAAATATCTGCGGCTTCCCAATACCTTGCTACAAAACTTCAAACTGTACAGGGTTTCAATGCGAGAACTGTCAACGTGATTTACTCTCTTAGAGATTGCGAAAAAATTAGCACATGATCCAGTTTGGCATCCTATCTACGAAGTAATCCGACTATTAGTAACATAGTTGGTGCACATTTCACTTCCATTTATTTACAAATAGAGGCATCATATTTTTTTGCTAAACTTAAATAAAGTCACGGAATCTCTTAGTTAGTGCTACTACAGAAGTGAATGGGATTAAAAACATTTAAATTGAAGCACTCTGGACTCTTCATGCAAGTCAATGTCATAAATGGTACTCAATGGCTGGGAGAGCAGTGAGAAAATGTGGTGGATGTTCTTTCTTGACAGACTTGACACTTGACACCAAACATGGCTCATGCATGGATATTTTACAAATGCGATGAGCCGGTTCATGTCATGAGACATGAGCAGCAATAGTCTACCCCTATTCAATGGCCCCAGTGATGAATATGTGCGAATATAGAAGGATTTTTTTGAAACTACATATCGAACTTTTATTGAGTGGAAACGTGAACGTACTAAAAAAAACATTTGCTTGTGGCTGCGGCATGTTTCCATATAAAATTAATTTCTGTTTTTCAGTTGTTCATTTGACTCTTTTGAGGTTGTGACAGATTTTTCAGTGCCTAAAAAAGATACAGCATCTGTATTAGAGGAACCGGCAGCTCGTTTCTTTAGTTTTTCCAATGCATATTTGACCGAGCGGAAAACACCAGCTGAAAGAAATCCCTGGACTGTTTGCAAAATGCTGGAACCCCAGACAATGTCCCCTATAGCGTGGCGAATAATATCCCGTGGGTTTGGCATATACGACAATTCCGCCATAGTTTCTTCTATGTCTATTAATCGTGGATCACGATGAATTCTTTTAGCCAAATTGATCTGCACAAGAAAATTATCCTAGACAGGTATTTGACATTTTTTTAGCAAAATAAAAGAGATATTTGAGATATACTACCTGAACGATCGATGGTAAAGCCATTAGATGCTTAAACCGCATTTTCGGACTGTTTTCTTGAATAATAAAGCCCTCTTTATCTATCTGCAAAAAATTGAGTATTTTAAAACCTGTATTGCATATATTTACAAAAAGGACTAAAAGCCATGGAAGTGCCTTTCTACTTCAACATGAGGTTCCAGCTCTGCAAGAATGGGATAATAGATTTTATCAAATTCCTGCATCAGCGGCCTGACTATGTTCATAGTTTTGTCTGGGTTCTCAGCAAACTTCATACGAGAGTCCCCTGAGTAAAAAGACGAAAATTTGCAAACGATCCACTTATCACTCACCGAACAAGATAACTAGATACCAGATATATTACCTATATAAGACAGTTCTGTAATTCCATGATACAAGTTGAACTTACTGATGTGTCTATTTTCTTGCAATAGAACAATACGTAAAGCAGATTCTCTATTCTTTTTTATGCAATTGACTAGATTGGATGTGGCAGGGGGTTTCAATTCAAGTACAGGCTTGTGCAGGCGACCGGCGATATAAATATGAGACCATTCCAATAAATCTTTTTCAAAAGAATTCCTGCTGATGACTCCGTATTTTATTAACTATTGAATAAAAAACAATCAATTAATGAATAAATCAATATCCTTTCCTATGCTTGCTCGGATGTCAACATACCTGGTTTTCAATAGTTACGTATGGGTTGTAGTACACGCCACAGGCCATCCTTTCTTGAATTTTCGTTATAGTTTTACTTCCAAAATATTTTACACCTGAATAATGAGATGAATTGAATTTCAAATTTTCCATGTGCCATTCTTCAGGATTTTCGACCACAAAGACGATGTCAATCATCTGTAATAAGAAAAAAATTTTAAAAATAGAAATATGGTGTTCAAGACTCTCGCTAATTGTTACATTTTATGTCTCACATGAGTTTTAAGTTGATAGTATTATACATTTAAGTGGAATTTTTATATTCTTAGAGCCATGTAAACTGAGTCAGGCTTAGTTCTATAAAAAACTGAAAGGAAATATCGCACTTGCACAGTAAAAGTAAACATTAAAATAGCAGCAGATTATTATGTTCTCCCTTCAGTGATCATTACTAAATTAATAAATAACAGAATGAAAAAAACATTAACCTGCTTAACGACAAAGAAATTTATTGCAGCTGCATATTATAAGCAATGTAGTACATCTAATTTTATATAAACAGGGCTATATCACAACTTCTAACATCTCATATAGAAGCAATTGGTACATCAGAGACGATAAGAAGAAGCTACAACAGATTGATCTCCTCACCAAATTGTTATAATATATACAAATAATGTTAAAAAAATGCATCAGACAATTGAAAATTAAATCAATTATTCTTTTCAACAGGGGCATCATAGCGGGCGGCTATATTTTTAAACGGCAGTTCGTCAAGAATAGCGATTTGGCCCATAAAATATTGAGCAAGATCTTTCCAGTTATTATATTTGTGAAGAAGCTCGATGTATTCCTAAAAAAACATATGCTAATTAGAAACTTTTTGTTCTGAGTTGTTGTCTGAAGCTAAGTTTAAAAGTAAGTGCTAGTGAAGTTGTTTGTGTTTCAATACCTTGTGAGTCGATAAAGTAATATTCTCGTCCTCTAGTGCTTTAATTTCTGCGTCTAACTCTTTCTCTTGGGCCAACAGTCTCATAATTTTTCCCTTTTCATCCTTCGGTGACAGGTCGTTGTTACTCCCTGATGAGCTGTTTGCAATGGGAACAGCTGGCTTCCGAAAAGGGGACTTGAAGGGTTTACTCACATTAGAACTATTACGGTACATTTTTACTGACTGAGCTTGAGAATTTTAATGACTTCAATAAATTGGTCCTGTTCAGTCACTCACACGACCTCTCGGTTCACTTTTGGAAGGATGAAGGACAGACACTCGCACTGGGCTTTGAAATCACCACTTATATAATTAGAATGCTAACTAAGCTATACATCATCATAATTCATAACATACAACATAAATAATAAGTTTGTGCTACAAATTAAATTATATTCAATAAAACTTAACACGCATTCCAATTCCTTTTTGCTATGCATTGTAACATATAATTAATTTGTTAAAACTGCGTTGCTAAACTTTAAATCGTATAATTCAATGAAATTATTTAACTAAAGGTATATACAGAGACAGAACGATTTATTGTGTCGATACATTTTGCCCATTGTTTGTCTACATTCTCTATATACATGACTTTATGACTGATGAATCTAAAAAATATCAATGATTTACCTTTCCTGGTTTCTGAAGATTTTGAGGGAAAACAGCGGACCCATACGCGAAACAATAACTAACTTTGGAAGGGAATGTTTTCAATAAGTTTTTCAACACGTTACTTGAAACAATTGGTTGCACGGCCATTCCTTGAAACAAAAAAATATATATTAAGAAACAACACAGTAATCAAATACCAATAAAAACAATTAAAATACATAAATACTTAAAAATTTAGACAAAAGAGTTGACGGTCCGGTTTTAGAACTTGGAACACCTGAAAAATTTCTAAGTTTTTTCAAACACCATGTTGACCGACATTGCAACCTAACCTAACCTAAACTAAACATAGTGTTTGAAAAAACTTAGAAATTTTTCAGGTGTCCCAAGTTCTAAAAC